>ERZ1673745.19-NODE-19-length-252288-cov-11.621148_pt1 | contig 252288 bp, 217 predicted proteins | sample MGYA00580206_ERZ1673745 | MGnify/ENA primary metagenome ERZ1673745 (study PRJEB41218, sample SAMN15661753) | gut metagenome | host: Homo sapiens | place: Canada: London | collected 2015-08-20/2019-03-30 | study: EMG produced TPA metagenomics assembly of... | reverse complement strand
AGAGTAGAATTCTACTCTCTTCTTTTTTATTCTCTTAATTAGTTTTTTTATGTGTTTACTCACAATTTAAAATGTTTTGGATAACAAATCATCAAATTTGAAATAGTCTGTAATGTAATATAACAATCAAAATTTAATCTTGGAAGTCAGTGTTATTAACTATCATAGTACTAAAGTACCATATCTCTATTCATGATTAAACATTCTATTTATGGAAAAGGAGGAAAGAATATCTTTTGTAGAGATTAAAGTAGATAAAATATGTTCCGAATTTTCCTCAAATATTGCTTTTATAATTTTATGCACAGTTGCAACTGCCAGGAATTCAGACATTTCGTCTCTTCGTTTTTTTTCATAAATATTTTTATCATTAAGATATTTTAGGATAATGTATTTCATCTGTTGTTCCCATTTTTCCAAAAATTCAGGATCCCCATTTTTATTTAATAACATCCGAATCACAAATTGTCTGCGTTTGATATATTGAGCCAGCTGTTCAAGAAGCTGCAAATCAGAAAAAGAAAACATAACGAGAGGTTCTTTTTTTAAAGTGGACATTTCAAATAATACGTCATTAGTTATCTGCTGCCACACTTCTGTTAAATTGGTGTAGTAATTATAAAAAGTAGCACGAGATATTCTGGTGAATTCAATTAATTGTTTTACTGTAATTTTTTCAATTGGTGCTGTTTTACATAATAAAATGAGTGATTGTTTAATTTTATGTGTAGTAGATAATAATTCCAAAAAAATACTCCCTTATTGTTGAGATAGTTTAAACATAATATATTCAAAATAATATGTCAATGCAATAACAGTTATTGATAAAAACTAATCAATAACTGTTATATTTTTTTACCTAAAATTAGATAAAGTAAATTTTTAAACTCTGAGAATGTTATCTTGTTTAAGTTTCATATTTACAAAATACATTTCATTGTAAACGTTTATTAAATAAAATTTATCAAGTAGTATGTTTTTTGTACAAGTTGATTGACTTAAATGAATTGTTCTGTTTATAATTTGGTAGACAAAAATTAGAAAGTGTCTATTCTGTGTTTGTTGATGCAAAATGATAAAGAGGAAGCTATCAATTATTTTTTAATTTTTAAATTTATCCTGACAAATGTAGGTGATGATGTATTTGTTGAATGTAAAAAATATTTCAAAATCTTTTGGCTCCAAACAAGTATTGCATGAAGTGAATTTAAAAGTTACTTCTGGAGAATTATTCGGTCTGCTTGGAGCAAATGGTGCGGGAAAAACCACCTTAATCCGTTTAATTTCTACATTGTTGTTACCTACCAAAGGAGAAATAGAATTAGATGGACAACGGCTTTCACGAGCGAAAATCGATTTGAAAAGTCAAATTACTACAGTAACACAAGAATATTCTCTAAGAAATGATATGACAGTGTTAGAAGTAATGGAATTGCAAGGGCGACTTTATCATATGAAATCCAAACTGCGTAAACAAGGCAGCGAAACATTGCTGAAAAAATGTGGGTTATGGGAATATCGCAATCAAAATACCCGTCAATTATCAGGTGGATATAAACGCATGTTAATGCTCTGCAGAGCACTATTACCAAATCCTAAAATTGTTTTACTTGATGAACCAACAGTTGGCTTAGACCCATTTGCTCGAAGAATGATGTGGCAAATGATTCGAGATTTACATCATCAGGGACTTACATTTATTTTAACAACCCATTACATGGAAGAAGCGCAAATGCTTTGTCACAGGGTAGCGTTTATGAGAAAGGGATGTGTGTTGGGGGTGAAAACCCCTGAAGATTGGATTTTACAACTTGGACGTTTTGCAGTAGATCATTTTAAAAATGAAACCGTTAAAACTTATTATTTCAATTGTAAGAAAGAGGCAATCACCTATACTGAACATTTATCTTCAGATTTTTTGCTTCGTGAGACAAATTTAGAAGATGTGTTTTTGGAAACAGTAGGAAAGGGGATTCCGAAGAAGAATGGCAATTTTAACTGTTATTTGGGAAAAATGGATTGAATTTAAACATGAATGGATTAAAATCACCATCTCTTCTTTAATTACTCCTTTACTATATTTAATTACATTTGGATTAGGAATTGGAAATTTTATTACTACAGGAGACAGACCGTATCTTCAATTTTTAATTCCCGGTATTATTGCTCTTACCACTATGAATTCCAGCTTTAATGCAGTAGGTATGTCGTTAAACGTTCAGCGTTTATACGAACATTCTTTTGACAGTATTATGGCTTCTCCAACACCACTTTGGCAATATATCATCGGTCAGATGATAGGAGGCAGTTTACGCGGAATGTATGCGGGGACACTTATTCTTATCATCTCCTTATTATTTTCGGTTCAGTTGTGCTTTTCAATTTGGTTTTTTGGAATTATGCTGCTAAATGGCATGTTGTTCGGTGCCTTGGGGGTTATGGCTGCAATTGTGTCATCTACTCATGCCGATATCGCTCGCTTTTCTACTTTTGTCATTTTGCCTATGACATTTTTATGCAATACCTTTTTTTCGGTTGAACAAATACCCAAAGCGATGCAGTGGATTATAGAGGTATTGCCGCTTACACATACAAGCCGTTTGTTGAGGCAGTTGGCGTGGGGAGAGTATATTTCATGGATCAGCATTTTAATATTAATTTCTTATACTGTTTTATTCATGCTGATAGCTCTTTTAAAAATACAAAAAGCAAAAAACTTGTAGAGGAGAGGTCTGTATGTGGGAACATGTTTATCCATTCTCGGCTATTGTAGGTCAAGATGCTATGAAAAAATCGTTGCTGCTGAATATTATTAATCCGCAAATCGGAGGTGTATTAATTTGTGGGCAAAAGGGAACTGCCAAATCGACTGTGGTGCGTTCATTGGCAAATTTATCGAATTGTAATGTTGTGAACGTACCGTTGTCTGTTACGGAGGACAGATTGGTTGGTTCGATAGACTTAGAGCAAACGCTTAAACAAGGACGCATACAATTGGAATATGGTTTACTGTATCAGGCAGATGAACAAGTATTATATGTAGACGAAGTAAATCTTTTACAAGACAGTATCGTAAATGTGCTACTAGCAGTAAATGCAAGTGGTGTTAATCACATTGAACGGGAAAGCCTGTCTTACAATCACCCCAGCCGATTTGTATTGATAGGAACAATGAATCAAGAAGAAGGGGAACTTCGACCTCACTTTTTAGATAGATTTGGATTATGTGTGAATGTTCAGGCGGAATCTGACCCTAATATTAGAGTAGAGATAGTAAAACGCAGGATGGAATATGAGAAAAATGCAGAGATTTTCTGCAAAAAATATTTACAAAAAGAAGAAGCTTTGAAACAACAAATTTTTCAGGCAAAAGAACGACTAAAACAGATTTGTATTGCAGACACGGACAGACAGTATATTGTCAATCTCTGTTTGAGCGCGCATATACAAGGGCATAGAGGCGATTTCGTTGTAGAGCAAACAGCAAAAACATTGGCTGCTTTTTATGGAAGAACCACTGTCACAAGGGAAGATATGGAAGAGGCAGCATATTTAGCATTGTTACATAGGAGAAAAGAAAAACAGCCAAACCCACAAGAAGAATCTCAGAGTGAACAACCTTCGACACAAGAACAAGAAATGGATTCCACTCCGCCACAGCAAACTGTAGAAGACGAATTACAAAACAAACAAAGTCAAAATACTGAAACCCATACTTCTGAAACCTCTTCTCAAAATGTTTCTTCAACAAAAACACAGTATTTTCGAATTGGAGATGATTTTCATCTGAAGGAATTTGGACATCTTTCCGATAAAAGAGAACGTAATGGTCAAGGAAAGCGTACAAATATACGCAGTGCTGCCAAATCCGGGAGATATTTATATGCTTGTACAAATCAGGGGAAAAAAGATTTGGCTTTAGACGCTACCATCCGTGCCGCAGCGCCGTTTCAAAAATACAGAGATAAAAAAGGAAAAGCAATTTCTATTTATTCTCAGGATATCCGCGAAAAAGTAAGACAAAAGAAAATGGCGAATATTTTGGTTTTTGTCGTAGACGCCAGTGGTTCCATGGGAGCCAATCAACGAATGATTGAAACGAAAGGAGCTGTCTTATCTCTTTTAAAGGATGCGTACATTAAAAGAGATAAAGTAGCGTTAATTGTTTTCCGTGGAGATTCAGCTCGGGTTGTACTGCCTCCAACCAGAAGTGTTGAACGTGGCTATCGTTATTTAGAAGAGCTGGAAGTAGGAGGAAAAACGCCTTTAAATGCAGGTATCAATAAAGGTATCCAAGTGATTAAAAGTGAGTTAAAAAAAGATATGAATTGTATGCCGATGTTAATTGTAATTACGGATGGAAAAGGTAACATTAGTTTGGATGAGCATAAAAAGCCAAAAGATGAGTTGATGGAAATCGGTAAAAAAGTAAAAGAGTTGTCAATTGCAAACAGTATGGTAATTGACATTGAGAAAAAAGGGTTTATGCAGTTTGGTATTGCAAAAGAATTGGCAAACGTCATGAATGCAACCTATTACAGTGTTGAAACTTTAAGGAAAGAGTCCATATTACAAATGGTAGAAAGTGTGAGGGAAGCAAAATGAGTCATATGAGTACGAATAAGAATATTACATTTCCATTTTCAGCGATTATTGGACAAGAAGAGATGAAAAAAGGATTGATTCTAAATGTCATTCATCCTAAAATTGGAGGGATTTTAGTATTTGGAGAAAAAGGAACGGCAAAATCTACAGCAGTACGTTCTATGGCTGGTTTGTTACCTGAGATTGAAGTTGTAAAAGGCTGCCGTTTTCGTTGTAACCCTCGTGATGTTTCTTCTATGTGTGAAGAATGTCGTGAAAAAATAAATGCGGGTGAAACTCTGGAGTCGGAACTGTCTAAAATGAAAGTGGTTGATTTGCCTGTTTCTGCTACTGAAGACAGAGTTGTGGGTTCTTTGGATATTGAAGAGGCGATTCAAAATGGTAAAAAGAAATTTGAATTAGGCGTATTGGCTCAGGCGAACAGAGGTATTTTATATGTGGATGAAATCAATTTATTGGATGACCATATTGTAGACTTGTTATTGGACTCAGCAGCAATGGGAGTAAATACGGTAGAAAGAGAAGGTATCTCTTTTTCGCATCCTGCTAATTTTATATTGGTTGGTACTATGAATCCGGAGGAAGGGGAACTGCGTCCGCAATTATTAGACCGTTTTGGATTCAGCGTTGAAATTAAAGGAATTCAAGATCCGGTTCAACGTATGGAAATTGTGAAGCTGCGTGGAAAATTTGAAGAAGATCCCACTGCGTTTATTCAATCTTATGCGAACAAGGAACATGAATTGGCCTATCGTATTTTACAAGCACAGCAACTGTTGCCCAAGGTAGAGATTTCTGATGAAATTTTATTGATAAATGCGAAATTATCTATTGCATTGGAAGTCGACGGACACAGAGCAGATTTGATTATGATGAAAGCTGAAAAAGCCATGGCTACTTTTGAAGGAAGAAGCTATGTCACAATAGAAGACGTAGAAGCGGTAGCGAAAATGGTATTTCTTCACCGTTTAAAATCGTTACCGTTTGAAAGCAGTAAAACATTGGATATGGAAGTAATCCAAAGCATTATTCAGGAAACGATTCACGAATAGGAGGTTTTGTCATGAAGAAAATAGTAGCCGTATTATGGCATAATTCTGCCAACCGCCTGAATATGCTTCAATCGCAAACGGATGAGTTTGTTTGTCTGAAGGTATATTCTGCCGCTGCTTTGAGTGATGGACGGCAAGATTTAGATAAACTATATCGAGATATGGATGATGCAGATGCCTTCCTGTTTCAAGTGACTTCATCTGACTCAGCTTGGATAGAGATTGAAGAATATGCTGAGAAATTTGAAACACCTATGATTTATGTTGGGGGAGAATCTGCCGGAAAAATAAAAACGAAGGACCAGATGAAACACAGCGCAATATGCAATCAGTTTTATGTATATAGCGGTGCGGAGAATATGGTGAATATGATGAAATATATCTGTTCACAGGTTCTGCATGAGGAAATGGATTATCAAGAGCCTATATTTATTCCTTGGGAAGGAATTTTTCATCCGGATTCGAAAGAGATTTTTCAAAGTACAAAAGATTACTTTGCTTGGAAAGAACCATCCGGAAAAGGAACAATTGCACTTCTTGTTTCTCGCACCGCTTGGTTAAGCGGAGACATAGAAGTGGAACGAGCTTTGATAAAACATATAGAGAAAAACGGATATACTGCATTGCCTATTTTTTCATATGCAATGGCAGATATAGATTTAGGTGCAAAAGGGACAGCATATGCAATTGAAACCTTTTGTTTCGACGGCTACGGACAGCCCATTGTAGACGGTGTAATTCGTATGACTGGCTTTTTTTTGCAAGATACAGACGAATATGCAAATACAAGCGAAAGCTCCGTCATGTCTCGCTTAAATTGCCCGATTGTAAAACCTATTTGTTCTTATTCCATGACGCTTGAAGAGTGGGAAAAAAATGAGGATGGCTCTGTAGCGGATATTGCTTGGAATATTGCATTACCGGAGCTGGAAGGGGTAATCGAACCAATTTTTATTGGGGCGGAGGAGCAAACAGAGCAGGTCGAATTACGAAAACCGCTTGAAAAGCGTTGCGAAAAATTGGTGTATCGTTTATCCAAATGGATTGCTCTTCGGAAAAAAGAGAATAAAGACAAACGGGTAGTGTTTATCTTAAATAATAATCCTTGTACTGCTGCCGAAGCTTCAGTAGGCGGAGGGGCGAATTTGGACACATTGGAAAGTGTTGTCAGAATTTTACATGCAATGAAAGAGCATGGTTATCAGGTAGAACATATACCGGAAAATGGTGATGAACTTATTAAAACAATTATGGACCGTAAAGCAATTTCGGATTTTCGTTGGACAACCGCAAAAGAAATAGTACATAAAGGCGGTGTGTTGTGTCAAGTTACAAAAGATATGTATATGGAATGGTTTAATGAACTTCCGGAGAAAGCGAAAAGCAGTATGATTGACGCATGGGGAGAACCCATTGGAGAGGCTATGGTACATGAAAATACCATACTGGTAACAGGCATATCTTTTCAAAATGCTTTGGTATGGTGTAGCAAGATATGCAATAGAAAGCGTGAAAGCAAAAGATATACCGGTGATTGAATGCTATTTATTATTGGTAGCTCTTGCGTATATCATTGTCAACTTAATTGTCGATATTATCTATCAATATATTGACCCGAAAATTAAATTACAGGGAGGCCGTCGCAGATTATGGTTCAAGAGATAGATAAGATTCAAAAAGATAACATTCAGAAAATAGATAAAGATTGTTTTATCTTGCAAGTGTTAAAACGATTATTTAAAAATAAACTGGCTTTAGCAGGCGGAATTGTTGTTTTATTATTTTTAATTGTAGGTTGCTTGGCACCTGTGATTGCACCGCATGATCCGTTAGAAGTGAATGTAAGCATCCGTTTGCAAGGTCCTTCTCAAGAATACTGGCTGGGAACAGATCATCTGGGACGATGTATTTTATCACGTTTACTATATGGTGCGCAGACCACTTTATTAAACTCCTTAGTTGTTTTGGCGGGAATATTGCTTATTGGTATTCCTCTAGGGCTCATTTCAGGATTTTGCGGTGGTTGGATTGACAATTTAATTATGAGATTTGCCGATATTGTATCTACATTTCCCTCCAGTTTGTTAGCCTTAGCAGTCGTAAGCGTTTTTGGTGCCGGTCTACAAAATGTAATGATAGTTTTAGTAGCCTTATGGTGGGCTCCGTTCGCCAGAATATTACGCAGCCAGGTATTAAAGATAAAAGAAAAAGATTTTGTAATGGCGGCAAAAGCAAGCGGTACTTCAAAATTTAAGATTGTAATCAATCATGTATTATTAAACTCCATATCACCGATTATTGTTTATTCTACCTTACGTGTTGCTGCGGTTATTATGCATATTGCAAGCTTTTCTTTTATTGGACTTGGCACACAACCACCGGCTGCTGATTGGGGAGTTATGCTCAGCGACAGTAAACAATTTATCAGTACAGCGCCGCTGATGATGATATGGCCGGGTCTGTCGATTATGTTGGTGGTGTTTAGCTTAAATATGTTTGGAGAAGGTTTAAACGAAGCATTAATGCCGGGAGGTAATAAAAAAGCGAAACAATTGGGAGATGGAGAATAAAATGGTTCAAAATAATAAAAATGATGTAATTTTATCTGTTGAACATTTAAAAACTTATTTTTATCAAAAACGTAATCAAGAACCAATTCGTGCAGTAGACGATGTTTCTTTTCAGATTATAAGGGGAAGTATTACTGCTATCGTAGGACAAAGCGGCAGCGGTAAATCGGTAACATCAATGTCTATTTTTAATTTAGTGGATTCGCCGGGGAAAATTGTAGGAGGCTCTATTGTTTTCAACGGAAAAAATTTATTGAAATTATCAAACCGTGAACGAAATAAAATTTATGGTAAAGAAGTAACTATGATTTTTCAGGAGCCGGCGAGCGCTTTAAATCCGGTAGTAAAAGTGAAAAAACAAATGTTAGAGATGATATTTCTCCATCAGAAGATGAATCGAAATGTTGCTCTTGAAAAATGTAGAGAAGCTTTAAAAAGAGTAAATTTAAAAGACACAAACACAATTTTAGAAAAATATCCGTTTGAACTTTCCGGCGGTATGTGTCAGCGCATTATGATTGCCATGGCAATTGTATCAAATGCAGATCTTTTAATTGCAGACGAGCCTACTACTGCATTGGACCTTACCGTACAAGCGGTGGTGCTGAATGAAATTAAAAAACTTCGGGATGCAGGAATGTCTATTATGCTAATAACGCACGATTTGGGAATTGTGGCTCAAATGGCGGATTACGTTTATGTTATGAATGACGGAAAAATTGTGGAAAGTGGAAATGTATTCGACATTTTTGACCATCCGCAGCATGAATATACAAAAACGTTGTTAGGGGCGGCTGAAGAAAAACAGGAGGTTATGGTATGAGTTTAATTATGATTAATAATCTCAAAAAAAGTTATAAAATTTCAAAGACAGAGCGTATTCATGCTGTTAATGACGTGTCTTTTTCCATTCAAAAAGGTGAAATTTTAGGTTTGGTGGGAGAATCCGGCTGCGGAAAAAGTACATTGGGAAAACTTCTTCTTAATTTAGAAACGTCCGATTCCGGAGAGGTACTTTATCACGGAAAAAATATTACCCGGTATTCTTTTTCTCAAATGAGAAAAATCAGGAAAGAGTTGCAAATGGTATTCCAAAACAACTCGGATTCCTTTAATCCTTATTATACGGTCAGACAGATTATCATGGAACCTCTTAAAAATTATAATAGAGGAAACACCAAGAAAAACGACCAATTAGTGGAAGAAATGATTCAACAGGTGGGACTGGATACCAGCTATTTAAACCGGTATGGAAATGAGTTATCCGGCGGTCAAAGGCAACGTGTGGGTATTGCCCGTGCTTTAATTTTAACTCCTGAATTTGTCGTATGTGATGAGGCGGTATCTGCATTGGATTATGCTGTGAGAAATAAAATATTAAAACTTTTGATTCAATTAAAACAAGAAAAGCAGCTGACATACCTTTTTATTTCTCATGATCTTTCTGCCATTAATCAAATTTGCAATCGGGTAATTGTAATGTATCGAGGTGAAATTATGGAAATTTTACCTAGCTTAAAGCAAGAAATCCTTCATCCTTATACCAAAGCGCTTTTGGCTGCCGCCTTAGGATTCAATCCAAGAAACAGAACACAAAATCGTATTTTGTTTCGGGAGGAAGAACTTCCAATCGAACCGGAAGGGTGTGCATTTTATCATCGCTGTCTTTATGCCTGTGATAAATGTAAAAAGAAACCACCATTGGTTCATCATAATGATAAGCAGCATTTCGTTGCGTGTCATTTGATATAATACTATTTTAACTGGAGGAATTTGTGTGAAGAAAAAACGATTTTTTACGGCTTTGGCCGGACTGATGGTACTGATTTTAACATTAGGAATATTAAGTGGATGTGGAAACAATACTGAAAATACCAGTCAACCGGATACTAACACCGGAAAAGAAATTACCATCGCAATTTACAGAGATGGCGATATGAATGAACTGGACGCAGCATCTTATAATGGTCCTCACGTAATTTATAAAATGATTTACGAAGGCTTTGTAGAAGACGGTGGAAAAGATGGAATACAATCATTACTTGCTACCAGCTGGGATATATCAGAGGACGGTAAAACATATACCTTTCATTTAAGAGAAGGAGTAACTTTTACAGATGGAACTCCTTTTAATGCAGAGGCAGTATGCTTTAATATGAAACGCTGGATAAATAATGACCGCCATTCTTCTTTAAGTTCCTACAAGGTGGAAAGCTGTACTGCTTTGGATGAGAATACCGTACAGATTCAGTTTGCGGAAGGCGCTTATCCTATTCTGGAAGAAATGACTTATCCCAGACCGGTACGTTTTTTAAGTCCAAGTTCTATCACTGGAGTTGATGGAGATGTCATGGGAGAGTTTACTTCTCCGATAGGAACAGGACAATGGATGTTGGAGAGCTATACTGAAAATGAGGAATTCGTATTGGTAACAAATCCGAATTATTGGGGAGAACAACCTAAAATCTCTAAAATTACATTCAAAGTAATTCCGGACGGTCAGGCTCGCGTTATGGCATTGCAAAGCGGAGAAGTAGACTTAATCGGAGGAGATTTATTGGGCAAAATACCAATGGAAGGTTTGCAGGAATTAAAAAATTCTGGGTATCGCATTGAAGAATTAGACACAATGTGTTCTTATTTTATGGCGTTTAACCAAGAAAATGAGAATTTTCAAGATGTAAAAGTAAGACAGGCGTTAAATTATGCTATTGATAAAGAAACCATGGTGGAAAACTTGTTCTATGGTGTTGGAGAAGCTGCACGCGGATTATACAATTCAGATAACGTTCCGTATGTTACTAAAGATAATAGTCCCGGTTATACATATAATTTAGAGAAAGCAAAAAAACTTTTAGAAGAAGCTGGGTATACTGATTCAAATAACGATGGGATTTTGGAAAAAAACGGTAAAGATTTCAATATTAAATTAGTGTATACGTCAGAAGAATTGCCTGAATGGAAAACTATGGCGGAATATATCCAATCTGAATATGCTAAAATTGGTGTAAATGTAGAACTATCCGAAGTAGATACCAATACTTATAATGAAATTAGTATGACAACTTTTAATTTTGACATGATTATGACTCGTACCTCCTCTGATTCATGGTTGCCGCACGGAGATATGAAGCAACTGTTTTCAGTACTTTCAACCGGAAATCGTGCACGGATTTGGTTGGATGATACTTTAACCGAAAATATTAACCAAACTTTGTTATGCCATGATGAAGACGAAAGACAAGAAGGTTATGATAGAATATTTACACAAATCAATGATGAAGCATTTGTGGTGCCGTTATATTACCCAAAAACATGTTTTGCAATGACAGATAAGGTTACAACTTTCGAGCCGGGGGTCAATAATTATGCTCCAATTAATTGGACGACATTAGATGTAAAATAGGGAGAAGTAATTATGAATTTAAAAAGTGCAGTAGAAAAAAATTGGAGCTGTGAAGCACAACAGTATAGTGAAAATGTAAAAATAGAGTTGGAATCCAATTTACCGAATCAATGGATTTCATTAATTGAAAAATACGTACCCCGTACCGATTACAAAAATGTTTTAGATATTGGAACCGGCCCCGGATTTTTTCCAATTATTTTATCTAAATGCGGCTACACGGTAACAGGAATTGATTGTACTCCTGCTATGCTGGATGAGGCAAAGAAAAATTTACAGTTATATAATGTATCTGCAAATATTTTACATGCCAGTGGAGAATCACTTCCTTTTGATGATAACAGTTTTGATTGCATTATTAGTCGTAACGTTACTTGGACTTTGCTGGATACAAAACAAAGTTATCAGGAATGGCTGCGTGTGTTGCGTCCGGGAGGAAAAATATTAATTTTTGATGCGAATTGGAACTTAAAATATCATGATCAAGAAGTGATGAAACAGTATCAACAAGCGACAAAAGACTTTCGTGATATTTTTGGTGAGGACTATTCAGTCATTCATGATTTATCAGAGGAAGCGGAAAATTACAGAAGAAATATGCCAATGAGCAAAGTGAAACGGCCACAGTGGGATTTTAACACTCTGTTTGACTTAGGAGCAAAATCAATTTGTTGTGAAACAGATGTTTCCGATTTAATTTGGGGAGAGAAAAAGCAAATTGCTTATCGTGCTACACCAATGTTTTTAATGGTAGCTGAAAAGAGATAATATAAAAATTGTAATAAAAGCGTTCTTTCATAAACTACGAAAGAACGCTTTTATTACATGTGTTTTATTGTGTATTTATGATATGACGTATTTTATAAAAATATAATTTTACAAGTGGTCTTTATTGACACTCAGTAATATTTATGATATCATGAATGTCACTGAGTGTGTATATTTGGCTAATAAAGCACTCCAATTATCCTTTTCATAAGGGCCATTAGCTCAGTTGGTCAGAGCAACCGGCTCATAACCGGTCGGTCCCGGGTTCGAATCCCTGATGGCCCACCATATTTATTTAGTCTGTATTTTTTGCGTATTGTAAAAGAATACAGACTTTTTATTTTTATAATACACAATTGATTTTCTAATACAAAAACATTGCTGTTATGTAAGAAACAGCAATGTTTTTGTATTTTACCTTCTAAATCCTACCACTTACCGTTTTGCTACTGACAAAGTACCTCCCAACTTTTATAATATAAATGACGATAAAATAAGGAGGAGATATATTGAAAGTTAATATCGAAATTTCATCTGAAGTACAACAGCCGTACGCGATAATATATACTGCTGAAGTTACAAAAGAAATTCAAGACGCGGTGATTGCCTTGGAAGGCAATTATCATGTAATTACAGCCTTAGATCATGATAAAATAGTTATTTTAAATCCAGATGAGATTTATATGGTGCGAGTTGAAAACGAACAAGTAGTTCTCTATGGGGAGAAGAGACAATTTTTATCTAATAAAAGATTATATCAGGTTGCAGATCAGCTTGGAAAAGATTTTATACAAATATCAAGATTTACAATTATCAACTTAAAGTGTATAGACAGTGTTAGGCCATGTTTTAATGGTTTGATGCAGATATTTCTAAAAAATGGAGCAACAGACTATATTTCCAGAAAGTACTTGCCGAACTTTAAAGAATATTTAGGTTTATAGGAGGTTTATGATGAAAAAAATTATACTCTATATTTTACGTGGAATTGGACTAGGATGCGTATTCTTTACATTAAGTGGTATCATATTCGATATTATTTTTAAAGGAAGTTTTTTGTTGAATCATTGGTATTATACTAAAATGGCAATAGGTTCTATGATAACAGGAATTGCCTTTTATGTACCGTCATTGGTGTATCAGAATGAAAAACTTTCTAAAGGGTTACAAGTGTTCATCCATATGGGAATTGGATTGGTAACATATATTAGTGTTGGACTTTATGTTGGCTGGATTCCTTTGCAAGCAGGAGCATGGGCTATTATAGGAACTATCGTAATTGCTGTGGTTGTATCTTTTCTTATTTGGTTTGGATTTTATTTGTATTATAGACAAGAGGCAAAACGTATCAATGCAAAACTTAAAGAAAAACAAGGGACTTAATTTGTAGGCAATACTGTATTTTTTAATTTATTATGTTATTCTAAGAGATAATATTTGAGAGGTGATTTTAAGATGTATAAAACAGTCGTAATTGGGTATACTCCGGTAGCAGATTCAATGGCTGAAAAGATAGAAGAAAAATCAAATGAAATGCTGGGCAAAGGATATGAATTGATAACAATGGCAATTACAGGAGGTGCTAAGGCAATATTGGTGTTTAAAACGAAAATGTAATTTGAAGCTAAAATAAAGTAAGATAATTTTTATATGAAATACATGTATAGCATGATTGTTGATATTAGAGTGAATTATCTTATTTTTATTACTTTTATATTGTAAAAACAAAAAGACCAAATCTTACGATTTGGTTTCCTTTTGTACTTGAAAGTATTTGATTGATTGAGGGTAGAGAAATAATCTTGAAATAGTAGCGACTCTATCTCTTGATTACAATTATATTATAACAGTTTTTTGGTTCAGGTTGTGAATCAATTGTAAATAGATTAATATTGTTTTGTAAATAAATTTTCATTTCTTTTTGAACGCGCAAAAAACAGGTATCCAATATTGGATACCTGTTTTTTATTAGTGCTCACCGCAGCCGCAATGGTCATGATGGTCACAATCTTCAATTTTACCTACAATCGGTGTTGGATCAATACCTTGACGGGTATAATAATCTGCTACGGCAGCTTTAATGGCCTGTTCAGCCAATACGGAGCAATGGACTTTTACTGGAGGCAAACCATCCAGAGCTTCCATAACAGCTCGGTTTGTCAGTTTCAAAGCTTCATCTATTGTCTTGCCCTTGATAAGTTCTGTTGCCATAGAGCTGGTTGCGATTGCTGCACCGCAGCCGAAAGTTTTAAATGTTACATCTGTAATTACATTGTTTTCTACTTTAATGTACATTCTCATAATGTCGCCGCATTTAGAGTTACCAACTTCACCAATGCCGTTTGCATCTGCCAGTTCGCCAACGTTTCTTGGATTTGCGAAATGGTCCATAACTCTTTCACTATATGCCATGTTAATCACCTTTCTGTTTCATGTTTATTTATTTTTATTGATAATTTCGTCCCATAACGGAGAGATATCTCTTAGGTAAGATACAATACCTGGAAGCACTTCTAAGATATAATCCACATCTTCTTCAGTGTTTTGGTCACTGAATGAAATTCTCAAAGAACCATGTGCAATTTCATGAGGAAGACCAATTGCCAATAGAACATGGCTTGGATCCAATGAACCGGATGTACAAGCAGAGCCGGAAGAGGCGCAAATACCTGCAAAATCCAATTTCAATAGCAGAGACTCTCCTTCAATGCCTTCAAAGCACATATTAAAGTTGCCGGGCAAACGTTTTACTGCATCGCCGTTCAGGCGAGAACGTTCAATTTTGGAAGCGCCTTCAATTAAACGGTCACGCATACGAATTAATCGAGCATTGCGTTCGTCTAAATTGGCATATGCTTCATCCATGGCTACACTCAATGCAACAATGCCGGCTACATTTTCAGTACCTGCACGTTTGCCACGTTCCTGTGCACCGCCGGAAATTAAATTTGGTAAACGAATGCCACGGCGTACATATAAAGCGCCAACACCTTTTGGAGCATGTAATTTATGTCCGGAAAGGGAGAGAAGATCAATGTTTTCTTCTTTTACATTAATTTTCACATTACCTACTGCTTGTACAGCGTCTGTATGGAATAGTACACCATGTTTTTTGCAAATGGCTCCAATTTCAGAAATTGGCTGAATTGTGCCGATTTCATTATTGGCATACATAATTGTAACCAAAGCAGTGTCTTCACGGATGGCTTTTTCCACATCTTCCGGTTTTACAATGCCATTTTCATAGACTTCCAAATAGGTTACTTCAAAACCCTCTTTTTCTAAGGCTTCCGTTGTGTGAAGAACTGCATGGTGCTCAAATTTAGAGGTAATAATATGTTTCTTACCTTTTTTGGCAAGCTCGTGAGCGACGCCTTTAATGGCCCAGTTATCAGCTTCACTTCCTCCGGAAGTAAAGAAAATTTCATTGGGAAGCGCACCTAAATGATTTGCTACGTTTTCTCTGGCTTCTTCCAACGCTTTTTTTGCTTCACGACCCACTGCATATAGACTGGAAGGGTTGCCGTATTTTTCTGTATAATAAGGTAGCATTGCGTTTAAGACTGTTTGTGAAACGGGTGTGGTTGCAGCATTATCTGCATATACAAATCGTTTCATATATTATTCACCTTCATTTTCTTAATAAAAAATAGTTTAGCAACATAAGAAAATTTTTCTAAATGTTGTTGATTAAATATAATATACACTAATTTAGTATACATTGCAATACTTTCAGCAAAAAAATTAGTGTGAGGAGGAGTTTTTCATTTTTTCTGCGGCAGCAACTGCCAATTGGTCGCAACGTTCGTTTTCCGGGTGACCGGCATGTCCTTTTACCCAAACGACTGTAAGATGATGAGGTTCAATTAAGGTTAAAAGCTCGTCCCATAATTCAGGATTCAGCGCGGGGGATTTATCACTTTTTCGCCAACCGTTTTTTTTCCAGCTTTTTGCCCAGCCTTTGGAAATACCGTTACAAACATATTGTGAATCACTATATAATGTAACAGCACAAGGTTCTTTCAATCGTTTGAATGCTTCAATCACCGCACTTAATTCCATACGGTTGTTTGTAGTATTTGCATCTCCGCCGCTAATTTCCTTTTCTGTCTGCTGATAACGTAAGATGGCGCCCCAACCACCCGGACCGGGGTTGCCTTGACAGGCGCCATCGGTAAAAATTTCTACCTCTTTCACAAAACTATCTCCAATTCGTATGTTTTGAGTATGAATTCTCATGTTTAAATTATACCAATTTCCAATTAGAATATCAACTAAGTGAAAGAATAAAACTATTTTTTCAATAAATTTATGAAACGGTATAAAATGGTTACAATAATGAAAGATAAATTGGACTACTTTATACTGTCCAATACTTGACAGTATCATGTAATCGGGTTACAATTGAGAAGACGTTTGTGTTCGGATTATATATAAATTATTTTTTAGTGAGATCGTTGCAGAAAATAGATATTTATGTATGGCAAAACATACATTTAAAACAGTTGTTGAAAACAGAACATGAAAATAAAAATATGATTACGGAAATAACCATCTTTACTGAAAAGTGAATAAAAAGCCAGCTTTACACCGTTTGTAGAGCCGGCTTATGATTGTTATGTCCTTAAAATTTGGAGGTTACAAAGTGACAGAAAAGGATATTGGAACAATGATTGAAAAGAAACTGGAATCTACAGAAGATAAGGTTCCTGTTTTTACTCCAGCCCCATCGGCTGTAAAAAATGAACAAAAAAACATGGTGCCTTCCGCGCATCAAACACGAACATCAGATACAACTTCTGCAACTCAAAATAAATCATGGAATGAACGTATGACAGCAAATTCAAACAGCGGTCGTTCCAAATACGCAAACCAATCAAAACAGCATAAGGTTTTTCCAAAAACTGCCGGAGCAGATGTATCACATAAATCTCATGTTTTACAAGCAAAATCGGTACAGCCAAAACCGTTTGCAGCTAAAACACCACGTTCCAAAGGAGCAGCACCGACAGAGGAAAAAGCAGTTCAAGTGCAAACAAAAGCAGTACAGACCAGGCAACCCAAGCAACCTGCGGCTAAAAAAACTTCAGCACAAAGACAGCAGCCCGCACAGAATCTGGTTGAAACAAAAATGGCAATCAAACAAATCAGCCAACCTTCCAGAAATACAAAAAGCAAACAACCAAAACCATCTATTAAGGCTTATTTTTTAGGCGGTTTGAATGAAATCGGAAAAAATATTACTGTATTTGAATGCGACAATGATATGGTCGTTGTAGACTGCGGTATGGCCTTTCCGGACGATGATATGATGGGCGTTGATTTGGTTATCCCTGATTTTACATTTATTGAAAAAAATGTGGATAAAATTCGCGGCATTGTCATAACGCACGGACACGAAGACCATATTGGTGCTATGCCGTATTTACTCAAAAAAGTAAAACTTCCAATATACAGTACAGCTTTAACATTGGGATTAATAGATGGAAAATTAAAAGAACACGGTTTACAGGGAAAAGTACAGCTCAATACGGTAAAGCCGGGTCAAACCGTGCGTCTTGGCTGCTTTGGTGTAGAGTTTATTCATGTAAACCATTCTATTTCAGATGCTGTAGGGTTGGCAATTCACTCACCTGCAGGCACACTGCTGCATACCGGTGACTTTAAAATTGACTGTACTCCTTTAAAAGAAGAAATGATTGACCTTGGCAGAATTGCAGAGCTTGGTCAGCAAGGAGTGCTTGCCTTAATGGCGGATTCTACAAACGTAGACCGTCCCGGCTACACCCCAACCGAACGTAAAATCAGTGATGCTTTTGAAAAATTGTTCTTGCAGGCAGCAGAGCAAAGAATCATTATCGCTACCTTTGCATCCAATATCAGCCGTGTACAGCAGATTATCAACTGTGCGGCAAAACATGGTCGCAAGGTGGCGCTTTCAGGAAGAAGCATGATTAATGTAATGGGAATTGCGTCCGAATTGGGATATTTGGATATACCGGAAGGCCTTTTAATTGATATTGACTTGCTAAATCGTTATCCAAAAGATAAAGTGGTATTAATTACAACCGGCAGCCAAGGGGAGCCAATGTCGGCATTAACCCGTATGGCATTTGCTGACCATAGAAAAGTAGAAGTCGGACCGGGTGATTGTATTATCATCTCTGCAAAACCAATTCCGGGTAATGAGAAGATGGTAAGTACCGTAATTGATGAGTTGTTGAAAAGAGGCTGTGATGTAGTTTATGAATCCAGCCATGAAATTCACGTATCGGGTCACGCAAGTCAGGAAGAATTAAAAATTATTCATGGAATTGTAAAACCACAATATTTTATTCCGGTTCACGGTGAACAAAAGCATTTGCGTAAACATGCTGAACTTGCGCGTTCTATGGGTATGAATTCAGAAAATATATTCATTGGAACCATTGGAGATGCTGTAGAGTTAAATCAAAATTATATGAAACAGCTTCCTTCTGTTCCTGCCGGAAGAATTTTGGTAGATGGTCTTGGCGTAGGCGATGTTGGCAGCATTGTACTGCGTGATAGAAAGCACTTGGCAGAAGACGGTTTAATTGTGGTTGTATGTACCATCAGTGAAGGCGATGGTCATGTAGTTGCAGGTCCCGATGTGGTTTCCAGAGGATTTGTATATGTGCGTGAATCGGAACGTCTGATGGTAGAATCAAGAGACTTGGTTACACGAGTGTTGGAAGAATGTGCTGAAAATCAAATTCATGATTGGGGCACATTAAAGACCAGAATTAAAGATGATCTTTCTAAACTGCTTTATGAAAAAACCAGAAGAAATCCTATGATTCTTCCGATTATTATGGAAATTTAATGTGTGTAAATCAAAAACATTCGGTATCGAAAATGCCATTGTTTGTTTACCAAAGGGGTTATGAGTTTGAAACGAAAAGTTTGGGTTTCGTCTCCAATTCTATATGTACTGGCTGTTGTTATGGCTGGTATGACTGCTGCCAGTTGGTTCTGGAATCCCATTATATTTTTTATTGAATTGGGTTTAACCTTGATTTCTATTGCAATTATAACGGTAATATTTGTACAGTTTAAGTCACATGTAACCGTTGCTATGAAATCGGCCAACAAAGTTTTGTCGGGGCGTGAATATCAGCTGCTGCAGGACTTTACGCTGCCTGTTGCCATTGTAGGCAATGAAGGTGATATTATTTGGGTGAATACTGCCTTTTTAATGGATGTTGGCAGAGACTCAGAATATAGAGGCGAAAATATCTTAAAATTAATTCAATCGAAAACAATGGAACAGGTAGCTGAATCCGACGGTACCGATATTTCAATTGATGATAAAAAATTTACGGTATTCGCGGCAAAAACCCAATATGCTTATATTGTCTATTTTGTCAATGATACCGATTATAAAAACATCAGCAAAGAATACGAACAAACCCGTCCTTGCGTTATGATTGCGGCATTTGATAATAAAGAGGAATTGGCACATGACTGCAGTGCAACAGAAGAAGCACGTATTAATGCAGAAGTGGAAGCCACCTTAAACAATTGGGCGCAGGATATGGGTGGTTTTGTAAAAAAACTGAGCGGCGGCAATCGGTATTTGCTGGTAAGTGATGAGCGTCATGTTGCATGGGCATTGGAAAAACGTTTTGAAATTTTAGATGTCATTCGAAAAATCAAAGCTCCGGGTAACAGAAGCGCTACAGTGTCCATTGGTATCGGACGCGGTGCCGATACATTAACTGAAAGTGAACAATGGGCAAGGCAAGCTTTGGATATGGCGTTGGGACGCGGCGGCGACCAAGTTGCCGTGAAAAAGAAGAATGATGCATATGATTTCTTTGGAGGTCTGTCCAAAGGCGTTGAAAAACGTGATAAAGTGCGTACAAGAGTCATTGCCGCATCTATCTCCGACCATATGAAAGCAAGCGATATTGTGTTTATTATGGGACATCAGTTTTCCGATTTAGATGCGGTAGGCTCTGCTGTCGGCATGTGGAGTGCAGCAACAAAAGGTGTGAAAAAACCTGCTTATATCGTAATTGACCGTAATGCAACCATGGCTATGCCTATTGTAGATGAAATAGAAGCAGCACACGGTCCGGAAGAGACCATTTTTATTTCGGAAGAAGAAGCGTTGGACATGATGACGCAGAGATCTTTGGTAATTGTAGTAGATACGCATTCTCCCGACTTTGTGGAAAGCAAGGAACTTCTCAATGAAGCGCAGCGTGTGGTCGTCATTGATCACCACCGTATGATGGTAAAGCACATTAACAATGCGGTTGTATTTTATCACGAGCCATATGCAAGTTCTGCTTCCGAAATGGTTTCAGAATTGGTTCAATATATTGGAAACACGGTTTTAAGCAAGGAAGAAGCGGACGCACTGTTGGCAGGTATTATGCTGGATACAAAGAACTTTGTATTAAAAAGCGGTGTGCGTACGTTTGAAGCGGCAGCTTATTTAAGGCGCAGAGGTGCCGACACTGTAGTGGTAAAGAAAATGTTTGCAAGTAATATTGATACTTATAAAGAAAAATATTCTTTAATTTCTACAGCAGAAGTTTATAATGGCTGTGCAATTGCATGTACGGATGAATCTACTCCGAATGTGCGTGTTGCCGCTGCTCAGGCAGCAGATGAGCTTCTTTCCATTCAAGGAGTCAATGCATCTTTTGTACTGTTCAAAACAGGAAAAACAGTGAATATCTCTGCTCGTTCGCTGGGAGATATTAATGTGCAAATTATTATTGAAGCTATGGGAGGCGGAGGTCATTTGACGATGGCCGGCGCACAAAAAACAGGAATGACTATGGACGAGGTAAAGCAAGAGTTAATTCAGGTAATTCGCGATGTATTGCCTTATGCAAGTAAATTTCCTGCATTAAACGGTAGTAAATCTTAAATGATACGGAGGGTTTTATATGAAAGTAGTACTGCTTGCAGATGTAAAAGGCAGTGGTAAAAAAGGTGAGTTGGTAAACGTTTCCGACGGATATGCCCGCAACTTTTTATTTCCTAAAAAATTGGCAAAAGAAGCAAACGCGCAAGCGTTAAATGAGCTGAAAAATGCGGAAGAGTCAAAAGCATTCAAAATAAAACAAGAGACAGAAGCTGCGCAAGCTTCCGCCGATAAAATTAACGGAAAAAGCGTATCTATTTTGGCGAAAGCGGGTCAAGGCGGAAAACTGTTTGGCTCCGTAACAGCAAAAGAGATTGCGGAAGCAATTAAGAAACAATACGGTGTTGATGTTGACAAACGTAAAATTGATACCAAAGGGGATATGAAAGCATTCGGTACATATGAATGCGAAGTAAAATTATATTCAGGTATTACAGCTACTGTAAAAGCTGTGGTAACGGAAAAAGAATAATACAATTCGGTACCTGATGGCATTTTGTCATCAGGTTTTCCCCGTTATAAGGAATGGAACGATAAAAGAGGTGTATGTATGGCAGATGAAAACAGAACGATAAACGAACTCTCCGCAGGAGCCGGAATGCTGGGTTATAATAATGCATTGCCGTTTAGCCCTGAAGCGGAACAATCTGTTTTGGGAGCAATTCTGCTGGATTCCAGTTGTTTGGACCGTGTTGCTGAAATATTGCCAAGACCGGAGTATTTTCATCAAGTCAACAATAGCCTTATTTATGGTGCTATGCTTGAAATGTTTACATTGGGACAGCCGGTGGACTTCGTTACGGTTTTGGAAAAGCTCAAAGAATCAAAATCGTTTGATGAAGCCAGCGGAAAAGCATATTTAGTTCAGTTGGCACAGTTGGTTCCTTCTATTTCTAATGTAGAAACTTATGCCAAAATTGTAAGAGATAAATATGATATTCGCAGCTTGATTTTAACAGCCAGAGAGATTTTGGAAGATGCAGCCGACGGTTCTGCAGATGCATCTCAACTGTTAGATGCTGCGGAACAGAGAATCTTTGATATTCGTCGCGGAAAAAATATGCAAGGATTACAGAGAGTCAATGAATTGGTTATCCAGACATTTGACCGTTTGGACTTGTTAAACTCTCCCGAAAGTGATATGTTTAAGGGCGTACCGACAGGCATCAAGGAATTGGATGATACGATTACAGGACTGAACCGTTCTGATTTGATTTTGCTTGCGGCACGTCCGGGTATGGGTAAAACCAGCTTTGCACTGAATATTATGCGTCATGCTGCAGTTGTTGCAAAAAAACGTGTTGCGTTTTTTTCATTGGAAATGTCAAAAGAACAATTGGCATCTCGTTTGTTATCTACTGAAAGTATGGTAAGCAGCATTAAACTGCGGACAGGGAAGCTGGATGAAGGAGAATGGATGCGTTTGATTGAAGGAGGAGATATTCTCTCCAAAACGCAAATGTACTTTGACGACAGCTCCCAAATTACAGTTCCTGAAATGAAGGCAAAACTGCGTCGTTTAAAAGATGTTGACCTTGTGATTATCGACTATTTGCAGTTGATGTCAGGCAGCAGAAGAACGGATAACCGTGTACAGGAAATTTCAGAAATCACGAGAAATCTTAAAATCATGGCAAAAGAACTGATGGTTCCGGTTATCACGCTTTCACAGCTGTCTCGTGACAGTGAAAAACGTACCACCAATGCGCACAGACCGGTGTTATCTGACTTAAGAGATTCCGGCTCTATTGAGCAGGACGCAGATATTGTACTGTTTTTGTATCGTGACGATTATTACAGCGGCGACCAGGCGCCCGGCGAAGAAACAGATAAAAATCGCGGAGAATGTATTATTGCAAAGAACCGTCACGGCGAGACAAAAACAGTACCGCTTCATTGGCAAGGTGAATTCATGCGTTTTACTTCGCAGGAGGTTATTCGTCGTGAGCCGTTCTAATTCTGTGGAACCTATCGTTTTAAAAGTAAAGCAGACATTACAGCAATATCAAATGCTTGTCGATGCAAAGCCAATTGTTGTTGGTTTTTCCGGCGGTGCAGATTCTATGATGCTGCTGCATTTGCTGCATCAAATGCAATTGCCGGTTTTAGCTGCCCATGTACATCATGGTTTGCGAGGCGAAGAAGCGGACAGAGACGAAAAAGCGGCAGAATTGTTTTGCGAAAAGTTTAAGATACCTTTGGAAATCCTGCATACAGACGTCCAAAAACGGGCAAACCAATTAGGGATTGGTATAGAAGAATGCGGCAGAGAAGTACGCTATTCTTTTTTTCAGGAATTGGCAGGTTTAAAAGGCGGAAAAATTGCTACAGCGCATACGTTGTCAGATGTATGTGAAACTGTTTTGCTGCATATGACCAGAGGAACCGGTCTGAAAGGTTTATGCGGAATTCCTCCAATCCGAAATAATATTATTCGTCCTCTCATTGGAATTACGCGTCATGAGGTGGAACAATATTGCGGCTATTACCAATTGCCGTATGTAACAGACAGTACGAATTTTGAGAAACATTATACAAGGAATCGAATTCGTTTAGATGTGGTTCCTGTTTTAAAGCAAATCAATCCTTTGTGCGAGGAGGCAATCTTACATCTTACACAGCAATGCAAAGATGATATAGATTATTTGGAACAGCAAGCTGAAGATGCGCTGTCCAAAGCTGAAGTCAAGGATGGTTATTGTACGGATGTTTTTTTACAAATGCCCAAAGCAATTCGCTCAAGAGCAATTTTCTTGGCACTCAAAAAAGTAAAAGATATTACTCCATCCTATGTACAAATGGAGCAGATTCACAAAGCAATTGAAGCAAAACGTGGGTCTGTAACGGTAACAGGCATGATTCAATTTTGCGTAGAAAGAAATTTTATTTTTTTGCGTGTGGGAAAAATGGATAAATCTCAATGGGAGTTTTTAGCAAATTCGACTGAAATCGCATTAAAAGATGGCCGTATAATTCATTTAAATCATCAAATTGTAAATAATTATAAAAATGATATAAATTTTAAAAAAATGTTGTTTCATAATTCCGTTGATTATGGTACAATATCTGATAACGCAACTTTTCGAAATCGCAGAGAGGGCGATTATTTTCGTCCTGCAGGGCGAGGAGTTACGAAATCATTAAAAAAGCTGTTCAATGAAGCAAAAATTCCACCGTCTAAACGAGATGATATCGTCATTTTAGCAGACGGTGACCGTATCTTGTGGATAGAAGGGTTTGGTCCATCTGAATTTGGATGTATTACATCCAATACCAAAGAACTGGTTGCCATTGACATTGAGGGAGCAAACATTGAATCATCAAATTGAAAAAGTGCTGTTTTCCGAATCTGATATTGCATCTATGGTGCAAAAACTTGGTCAAGCAATCAGTCGCGACTACCAAAATAAGAATTTGGTTTTGGTGTCTTTAATGAAAGGCTCTTTGGTATTTACAGCTGACTTAATGAGAAAAATTACTGTCCCATGTCAATTGGAATGTATGACTGTCTCCAGTTATAAAGGGGCACAGACTTCAGGGAATATAACTGTTTTGCAAGATATTTCCGTATCATTGAAACATACTGATGTTTTAGTGGTAGAAGATATGTTGGATACCGGTTTGACCTTGCAGTACATACTCGGGCATTTAAAACAGAAACATGCTAAGAGTATGCGCATTTGTACTTTATTTGATAAACCCGAAGGGCGCAAAGTGTGTATCAAAGCTGATTATGTTGGTGCCCAAGTTCCCAATGCTTTTTTGGTTGGGTACGGTTTGGATTATAATGAGTATTACAGAAATTTGCCTTATGTGGGTATATTGTCTTCGGCGGTAATTGATAGAGACTGCCAACAAAATTCATCGCAATCTAAGGAGTGAACTTTATTTGGATAATAAGAAGACTTTAAGAAATCTTGCTATCTACTTGGGTATCCCGATTATTATCATTATCGTGGTAGCATCCATCTACGGAGGTCGCCCAAGATCTACTGAAACCTATTCTCAAATTCTAACTTATTTTGAAGACGGCAACGTAAAGAAATATACCATGGATTTGGGAAGCGGAGAAATGCAAATTACTTTGCGTGATGACACGACAAAGTCTTATACAGCACCAAGCGTATCATGGCTGTATGAGGATATTAAACCGTATGTGGATGCATATAACGCCCAACATCCGGATGATCAAATTGAATTTGATTTGAAGAGACCGGCCGAAACTTCTTGGATTATGAATTTCTTACCGACCATTCTGCTGTTTATAGGTATGATTGTGTTCTGGTGGTTCATCATGAAAAAGATGGGCGGCGGAATGGGAGCCGGCGGCGGCCAAATGAATTTTGGCAAAGCCAAAATAAAAAATATGAATGACGAGAAGCGCAAGACAACCTTCCAGGATGTTGCCGGCGCTGATGAGGAGAAAGAGGAACTGGAAGAAATTGTTCAGTTCCTGAAAGATCCGAAACGTTATAATGAGTTGGGCGCACGCATTCCAAAGGGCGTATTGTTGGTAGGTCCTCCAGGTACAGGTAAAACATTGCTGGCCAGAGCAGTTGCGGGAGAAGCGGGTGTACCGTTCTTCTCCATGTCAGGTTCTGACTTTGTTGAAATGTTTGTTGGTGTTGGTGCTTCCCGTGTTCGTGACTTGTTTGACCAAGCGAAAAAGAACAGCCCTTGTATTATTTTCATCGATGAAATTGATGCTGTGGGACGTCAGCGTGGCGCAGGTTTAGGTGGCGGTCATGATGAACGTGAGCAAACCTTGAACCAATTGCTTGTTGAAATGGATGGCTTTGGCGCCAATGAAGGCATTATTATGATTGCTGCTACCAACCGTCCTGACATTCTGGACCCTGCTTTGATGCGTCCGGGTCGTTTTGACAGGCAGGTTATGGTAGGCTATCCTGATGTAAAAGGCAGAGAAGCAATTTTGAAAGTTCATGCAAGAGGTAAGCCGCTTGCTCCAAATGTTGATTTGGCTACCATTGCAAAATCAACCGCAGGGTTTACAGGCGCTGACCTTGAGAACTTGCTGAATGAAGCTGCTTTGCTGGCTGCAAGAAAACATTTAAAAGCAATTACAATGGATGAAATAGAAGAAGCAACCATCAAAGTTGTTGTGGGTGCAGAGAAGAAGAGTCATGTTATGACAGACAAGGAAAAAACTTTAACTGCATACCATGAAGCTGGTCATGCTATTGCGGCATACAGCTGTAAGACACAAGACCCGGTTCATCAAATTTCTATCATTCCACGCGGTCGAGCAGGCGGATATACCATGCAGCTGCCAAGTGAGGATCGCTCTTATAAATCACGTTCCGAAATGCTGGAAAGTTTGGTTGTATTATTGGGCGGACGCGTAGCGGAAGCTTTGGTTTTGGGAGATATCTCAACAGGCGCTTCCAACGATATTGAGCGTGCAACACAAACGGTTCGCGCTATGATTACCAAATACGGTATGACAGATGAGCTTGGTCCAATCACATATGGTTCTGATAACAGCGAACCGTTCCTCGGAAGAGATATGGGCCATGTGCGTGATTACTCTGAAGAGACTGCTTCTGAAATTGATGCAGTATTGAGAAAGATGATTTCCAATGCATATCATCAAACAGAGCAAGTGCTAAAAGAGCATATGTCAAAGCTTCATGAAGTTGCAAAACAGTTGTTCCTAAATGAAAAAATGAGCGGCGAAGAATTTTATGCAATTATGGAAGGTCCTTCTCCTGCAGAAGTGCCTCAGGAAGCTGGTACAACAACAGAAAATTCCGTTTCTGAGAATACAGAAGAAAAAACGGAAGAATAATATAAGAGAGATGCATTTGCATCTCTTCTTTTTTTGAAATTTTAATTGAAATTTGCTTTCAACTATTCTTTGTGGTATTCTAGATACGCTTGACAAGATGTGGTACATGTGATACATATTTTTATATGTATATCGTAATACCAATGAAATAGAGATTATAAATTTAAGGGGATTATGTTTGAATGAAAAAGCAAGCCGCATATGGAAATGAAAGTATTTCCTCCTTAAAAGGCGCAGACCGTGTTCGTAAACGTCCTGCTGTTATATTTGGTTCCGATGGTATAGAAGGCTGTGAGCATTCTATATTTGAGATTCTGTCCAACTCCATTGACGAGGCAAGAGAGGGATACGGCAGCCGTATTATTGTAACACGTTATGAAGACCAGTCTGTAGAGGTGGAGGACTTTGGACGTGGCATTCCTGTGGATTACAATACAAAAGAACAGCGTTTTAACTGGGAGCTTTTGTTTTGTGAACTATATGCAGGCGGAAAATATAACAATGATGCGGACGAAAGTTACGAGTATTCGCTTGGTTTAAATGGTTTGGGACTGTGTTCTACACAATATGCGTCGGAATATATGGATGTAGATATCCGCAGGGACGGTGTTCAATACCTGCTTCACTTTGAAAAAGGTGAAAATGTAGGAGGATTAAAAAAAGAATCTTACACAAAAAAGGATACAGGAACCCGTATTCGCTGGAAACCCGACTTGGAAGTCTTTACAGACATTCATGTACCGGTAGAATATTTCTTGGATATCATCAAACGCCAGGCGATTGTCAATGACGGCGTTACTTTTATATTTCGCAATCAAGTAGGCAATCAGTTTGAAACGACAGAATTTTGTTATCAAAACGGTATTGTAGACCATGTAAAAGAAATTGCAGGGGCAGATGCGCTTACCTCCGTACAGTTTTGGCAAACGGAACGCAAAGTACGAGATAGAGATGACAAGGATGAATACCGTACCAAAATCAATGTAGCTTGTGCGTTTTCCAACAGAACAAAAGCGATTGAATATTACCATAATTCCAGCTGGCTGGAATATGGCGGTGCACCCGATAAAGCGGTTAGAAACGCATTTGTATATCAAATTGATGCGTATCTCAAACAAACCTCCAAATATAATAAAAATGAAAGCAAGATTACCTTTGCCGATGTGGAAGATTGCTTGATTTTGGTGATTTCTTCTTTTTCCAATCGTACCAGTTATGAAAATCAAACAAAAAAAGCAATTACCAATAAAGGAATCCAAGAGGCTATGACAGAGATGCTGCGTCATAATCTTGAAATATACTTTTTGGAAAATCCTTTGGAAGCGGACAAGATTGCGGCACAGGTATTAATCAATAAACGCAGTCGTGAAGATGCGGAAAAGACACGTTTGAATCTAAAGAAAAAATTGACCAGCAATTTGGATATTACAAATCGTGTAGCAAAATTTGTAGACTGCCGAAGCAAAGATATCAACGAACGTGAAATTTTTATCGTAGAGGGAGACTCTGCTCTCGGCGCATGTAAACAGGCCAGAAATCCTGATTTTCAGGCTATTATGCCTATTAGGGGAAAGATTTTAAACTGTTTGAAAGCAGATTACGATAAAATATTCAAAAGCGATATTATTACAGATTTGATGAAAGTTTTGGGATGCGGCGTGGAGGTCAAAAGCAAAGCAAATAAGAACTTATCCACATTTGATTTATCTGCACTGCGTTGGAACAAAGTCATCTTATGCACCGATGCCGATGTGGACGGATTCCAAATTCGGACCTTATTGCTTACTATGCTGTATCGTCTAACGCCTACTTTGATTGAGGAAGGTAAAGTATTTATCGCAGAATCACCGTTATTTGAAATAACAACAAAAGACCAGACATATTTTGCTTATACGGAAGCGGAAAAAGAGACTTTTTTAAAACAGATAGAGGGTCAAAAATGTACCATACAGCGCTCCAAAGGCCTTGGTGAAAATGAGCCGGATATGATGAGCTTTACTACCATGAATCCTGAAACCCGTCGTTTAATTCAGGTCATGCCGGAAGATGCTGCAAGAACTTCCGAAATGTTTGACCTGCTGTTGGGAGATAATTTATCAGGAAGAAAAACGTACATTGCCGAAAACGGATATTTGTATATTGATTCTGCAGACGTAAGCTGATGCAGATGATAGGATTGGAGTGAATACACAATGCCTCCAAGAAGGAGAAACACAGAATCTAAAAAGAAAACTACAAGCGTAAAAGGTGTCATTGAAGGTGCAGGCGAGGTAGTGGAACAACCCATTACCGATACTCTGGAAAAAAACTATATGCCCTATGCCATGAGTGTCATTATGTCCCGTGCCATTCCGGAAATCGACGGCTTTAAACCGTCTCACCGTAAATTGCTGTACACCATGTACAAAATGGGGCTGCTTGGTTCTGCAAGAACAAAATCAGCCAATATTGTGGGACAAACCATGAAGTTAAATCCTCATGGCGATTCTGCAATTTACGTCACTATGGTGCGCTTAAGCCGCGGATATGAAGCGTTATTGCACCCCTATATTGACTCAAAGGGTAACTTTGGTAAATATTATTCCCGCGACATGGCTTGGGCAGCTTCCCGTTATACAGAAGCCAGATTGGATGATATTTGTCAAGAGTTGTTCCGTGACATAGATAAAGATACCGTTGATTTTGTAGATAACTATGATAATACGATGAAAGAGCCAACTTTACTTCCGGCCAGTTATCCTTCCGTATTGGTCAATGCAAATACGGGTATTGCCGTTGGTATGGCCAGCTCTATTTGTCCGTTTAATTTAGAGGAAGTTTGTCAAACTACCATTGCATTCATGAAAGATGAAAATCATGATATTGCTTCTACATTGTTAGCGCCGGATTTTCCGGGCGGCGGACAAATTGTATATGATAAGCAAGCCATTGATACCATTTATCAAACGGGACGCGGCGGTATCCGCGTTCGTTCCCGCTATTCCTACGATAAGTCTGCAAACTGTATTGATATTACACAAATTCCTCCTACCACGACCATTGAAGTCATTGTAGAAAAAGTAGTTGATTTGGTAAAACAGGGGAAACTAAAAGAAATTTCAGACATCAGGGACGAAACAGGTCTGGATGGCTTGAAAATTACCATTGATTTAAAACGTGGTGTGGACCCGGATAAATTGATGCAGCGTCTGTTTAAAATGACAACGCTGGAAGATACCTTTTCCTGTAACTTTAACGTCTTGGTAGCAGGAATGCCAAAGGTAATGGGTATCAGAGAACTTCTGGAAGAATGGGTGGCTTTCCGTGTTGAATGTGTACGCCGCAGAACACACTTTGACTTGAAGAAAAAACAGGACAAATTGCACTTGCTCAAAGGTTTGCAGGCAATTTTGCTTGATATTGATAAAGCTGTGAAAATTGTTCGTGAAACAGCGGAAGAGGCAAATGTTGTTCCGAATCTGATGTCCGGTTTTGGTATTGATGAAATTCAGGCAGAATATGTTGCCGAAATCAAACTGCGCCATTTAAACCGCGAATATATTTTAAAACGCACGGAAGAAATTGCACAGTTGGAAAAAGATATTGCTGCACTTCAGGATATTTTGGCAAGCAAAGCAAAGATAAAACAAATTATCGTGGCCGAATTAAAGGATGTAGCAAAGAAATATGCACAGCCGCGCCGCAGCATGCTGCTTTACGCCGATGAAATAGAAGAATCGGATGTGGAAGAAGCGGTACCGGATTATCCTGTACATTTATTCTTTACACAAGAAGGTTATTTCAAGAAGATTACGCCTCAGTCTCTGCGTATGAGCGGAGAGCAAAAGTTAAAAGAAGGCGATAAAATCACAGAGCAGATTGAAGCAACCAATAATACAGAATTATTATTCTTTACCAATCAAGCTACTGTTTATAAGACAAGAGCCAATGAGTTTTCAGATACAAAAGCCAGTGTTCTGGGAGATTATGTAGCTGCAAAACTGGGAATGGAAGAGGGCGAAGCGGCAATTTATATGGCTGCTACCAAAGCGTACGAAGGTTTCATGATATTCATTTTTGAGAACGGTAAAATTGCAAAAGTAGAAATGAATACGTATGCAACCAAAACCAATCGTAAAAAGCTTGTAGGCGCTTACAGTGATAAGTCCCCATTGTTTGCTATGTTTTATTGTAAACAGGAATGTGAAATTTTGCTTACTACCACAGAAGGCAGAATGCTGTTGGTAAACACTGCGGCCATTCAGTCTAAAACAACACGTTCCACACAAGGTGTGGCAGGCATTACATTAAAACGCGGCAAGATACTTGCAAAAGCAGTGGTGTATGAAGATGGAATGCTTTCCAACCCTGCACGTTACAGAAAAAATATTCCTGCAATCGGTGCACTGCCTACTGCACAGGAATATGAAGGAGAACAGCTGACTTTGAAATAAAAAACCGTTTTTGCAGTGCCAATAGCAAAGCAAAAACGGCGGGCAAAAAACGGCAAACGCGTTTCTTCGTTTTTCTGCCTAGATGTAGCTTTTCCAAGATAAGAAACTTTATGCAAAAAATATTTTATAATATGTGGAAAGTATGTTGAAAAAATGTTTCACATGTGGTATGATAATTTAAGTTATTTGATCGAACAGATACTCGGAGGTACAAAATGGGAGCTTTAGAACTAGGCTTTGGCATAGTCCTTCTAGTTTTTGCCGTTGGTATTATCGCCTTGGTTCTTCTTCAGGAAGGTCAGCAGCAGAATGAAAATAGAGTTGGCGGAGGTTCTTCTTCCGACACATTTTTATCTAAAAATAAAGGCCGTACCATTGATGCATTTTTATCTAGATGGACAACAATAATTGCACTTGGCTTTTTTGCATTTGTAATTGTAATTAATGCAATTATTTTCTTTACTACAGGAAGTTCCGGCCAATAATGCATGTGAAAACCCTCGTTTGGCATCGTGCTAAGCGAGGTTTTTTATTGTTAAATTTTTAAATCCATATTCTATTGTATAAATGAGTAAAAATAGGTTAACGTTAAATGATAAAGGCAGGGAAAAATATGACGATAGACGATATGAAGACCAGAATTTTAACTACGCTGCAAAAAGAACGCGGTCCGCTGCCATATGTGCAGCTACAGGAAAAAGCGCGTTTACAGCAGGAAAATGACTTTGCAAAAGCAATGGCAGAGCTGAAATATGAAGATAAAATTTCAGTAGATGACAAACAAATGGTTTCCCTTGTGTTTGGGGATATCCGTGCGCGTGTATCTTCTTTATCAAAAGGGTTCGCGTTTGTCAGACCCGAAGAAGGATTCGGAGATATCTTTGTCCACGGCAGTAATTTGAAAAATGCCATGCTTAATGATATTGTTATTTTAACCAATATTACCGAGTCTGACCGCGGCCGCAGCGGAGAAGTAAAAGAAATTGTGGAGCAAGGCAGCCGCTATACCACAGGTACACTGGTTTATAATGAAGGTTATTGGGAATTCGCAGCAGATATTCCGATTCGCTATAATCTGCAAGTCAACCGCAATACGCTCAACGGCGCACAGATTGGCGATAAAGTATATGTGCACATTACACGTAATCCAAAAAACAATAAATTAGTTGCCAATATTGTAAAAGTATTCGGAAAAGCAAGCAGTGCCAAAGTATGCGCAGATGCCATTGTAGAACAAAATGGCATCCGTATGGCTTTTCCGGAGGAAGTATTGGAGGAAGCCAGACAAATTGCTGCCCGCGGAGTGACACAGGAAGACATGCAAGGCAGAATTGATTTGCGTGATGAAGCCATCTTTACCATAGACAGCGCCAGTGCAAAAGATTTGGATGATGCCATCTCCTGTAAAAAAACGGAACATGGCTTTGAACTTGGCGTTCACATTGCGGACGTTTCTCATTATGTCAAAGAAGGTAGTGCAATGGATAAAGAGGCACAACTAAGAGGAACATCCGTGTATTTTGCAGATAGAGTGATTCCAATGCTGCCACCGGAAATATCAAACGGGGTATGCTCTTTAACACCGGACAGTGATAAACTGGCTTTTTCTGCTATCATACAAGTAGATATGGACGGTGCCATTACGGGCTATCGTTTTGAAAAAACTGTGATAAGAACCAAAGTACGCGGTATTTACAGTGAAGTAAACGAAATTTTTAAAGGAACCGCAACACAGGATTTGCTGGATAAATATAAACCTGTGATGAAAGGCCTTATGACAGCCAGGGAAATGGCGTCTATCACAAAAGAACGTTCCAGAAGAAACGGAACCATGGAATTGGAAAGTAACGAACCGAAATTTATCTTAAATGAAGACGGTATTTGTATTGATGTACAGCCTAGACAAACAGGTGAATCGGAACAGATGATTGAACAGTTGATGGTTACTGCAAACCAAGCGGCAGCAAAATTGGCAGAAAAAGAGCATCTTCCGTTTGTATATCGTGTTCATGAAAACCCAAAATCGTTAAAAATTGAAACGTTAATCGAACTTGTTTCTTCTTTGGGGCTGGATTTCTCAGGTATCAAAAAGGAGAATCCATCCACTGCGGAGTTTGCGGCAATTTTAGACCAAGCGGTAGGTACGCCTGCTCAAAAAATTGTTTCTTATCAAATTCTGCGTACCATGGAAAAGGCCAGATATGCCACTGACCCGCTTGGTCATTTTGGTTTGGCTTTGGCAGATTACTGCCATTATACTTCTCCGATTCGACGCTATCCCGATACAGCAATTCACCGTATTTTAACGGCATTTGTCAATAAAAAGGGCAGAAATTATATTAATGAGCATTATGCAACTTATGCGCAGGACAGTGCAACCAATTCCTCTGAGGCAGAAGTAAAAGCCTTGGTAGCAGAGCGCAGTGCGGAAGATTGCTATATGGCAGAGTATATGACACAGCATATTGGAGAACAATTTGACGGTATTATCAGCGGAGTTACCAACCGTGGATTATTTGTACAGTTAACCAACAGCGTAGAAGGTTTTGTACCGATAGATACCTTTGTGGATTCCGAATTTGAATTTGACGGTATGATGACGCAGGTAGACCGTTTGACAGGTGATAAACTGACCATAGGAATGCCAATATGCATTCAGGTTGTTGCAGCGGATGTATCTTCAGGCAGAATCGATTTTATGCCGGCATCCGAGGTCGGTAAGATGATAAAAGAAAATAAATAAAAGAGAGCGTAAGCCGTGATATGCGGCCTGCGCTCTTTTTTTATAAGTCTACTTTTTCAAACTGTTTGGCTGCAATGATATTCGTAAGAATCATAGAAATCGCATAGCATATGATGCCACCTGCCAAAACCGGAAGCTGTAACAGCAAATCAAAAGAAATGGTACTGTTTAGCCAATCTGTTCCGGGCAGATGAGGAAGCACCTCCACAGCAATCATACAAATAACGGCCGGTATGATTCCAAATATAAATGCTTTACCCGTTTTGTAAGCAGTTTTAAAAAATTCTGTGAGAAATATAAAATGAAAGATGGCATATATCATAAGTCCAAATCCGTAGTAAGCGATGTTTGGATTAAGTCCTACCACATTGCTTTGTGGGAGATAAATAGCATGTAAAATTGTAAAAGGAATCGAAAATAACAATTGACTAAGTTGTGTAACCGCAAATAAAAAACACTTTGAAGTGACAATTTTTCTTTTTTCTATGGGCAACAATGCCATGTAATAAATATCATTGGTTTCTCTTCCGTACATCATGGTAATAAATGGAGCCAAACAGCCAAAAAAGAATACGAGACTATACGGATAAGAGGGAACGATTACCAAAGCACCCAGTAATATAAATATATAAAGTGTTGGGTGTGCGGCAAGACGTAAATCTTTATAAAGACATTGTATCATAATCAGACTGCCTTTCTGTACGTATCATAATTTGCTCCAGAGATAGCGGTTCTGTTTCATCGGGTTTCTTTAAGTGCTCAAATGATTGCAGAAATGTTGCTTTGTCTGCGCAGGCCAAAACAGTGCCGTTTTTGATATAACAGATATCATCAGCACATTTATCCAGGTCCGTTGTAATATGGGTGGAATATAAAATACTGCGTTTGCCGTCTTTTACAATGCTTTGAAACAATTCCAGCAAATCATCTCTGGATACAGGGTCCAATCCGCTGGTCGGCTCGTCCAAAATTAGCAATTTAGCGTGGTGAGAAAGCGCCAATGCAATAGAATATTTTACCTTCATTCCCGAAGATAATTGTTTAACACGCTTGGAAGAGTCTATTTCAAACATATCCAACAGCTTTTCATATTGGGTTTGATCCCAATTATCATAAAATTGTTTGGTTACTGCAGTAATCTCAGAAATTTTCTTCATTTGATAAAAATCGGTTCCGCCCAGTACCACACCCAATTCTTGTTTACAAACAGATTCATGTTCTTTGATATCTTTGCCAAACAATTCTATTTTTCCACTATTCGGGCACACTAAATTCAGTATACTTTTTATTACGGTACTTTTACCTGCTCCATTTTTTCCAATCAATCCCATAATTCTGCCTTGTGCCAGAGAAAACGAGATGTTTTGTACCGAAAATTTAGGATAATGCTTTGACAGATTTTCAACTGTGCAGATATTCATGTCAATCCTCTTCTTCCGCTATTGGTTTTATTTTATTTAAAAATTGAGACATTACGGAAAAAGTCCATTTGCTTGGTACCAAAGCAATGCCTCCTGACTCCGGAGATTCGTCTGCCAAAACAATGAATGTGTCTCCGCTTTTTAAGTCGAATAGCTCACGTGCCTTTTTGGGCAGCACTATTTGACCACGTTCTCCTAATGTTGCAGTACCAAAAATATGTTTGCCTTTTGGAGGAATCGGCATCTTTTTTTCTGCTTCATTGTAATGGAGTAAATCATCCAATGTAACATCATATAATTTAGCAAGGGCATCGCAATGAATGATATCAGGGACAGATTCTCCAAGTTCCCATTTTGCAATTGCTTGTCTGCTTACCCCTACTTTGTCCGCTACCTCTTCTTGGGACCATTTATGGTATTTTCTTAGTGTAAATAAATTTGAAGAAATATTAATTTTGGGATTTATCATATTTTTCATACCTCCATGGCAGTATTATACTGTACGGAATCGGGAATATCCACCAACCAAAGCAAACAATTTATGTTATATTTGGTTGCACACGTAAAGGAATAATGGATTTACTGGTAATTTTTTATAATTTTCTAAAAAAGGTATATTTGGGGCATATTTGTCCATTCTACCTGCATAAGTATCATTGGAAGGGCGGAAGCTGATATGATGGAACATACAGATGCAAATAAACACGTTTTAAAATTAAGCGAAGAAAAACAGCATGAACATTTGTTAGACGAAATCAAAGAAGTAAGTCGTTTGCTCGCCTGCAATCGCCAATGGTTTGAGTTGGAAAGCAACCAGGATATGATTGAGGCGTGTATTTATGAAGATAGGGCACTTCAGGCGCGTTACCGTCATTTGCTGGATGTCGCAAAACACCAGGGAATCGCTGTTCCTCCTTTCGAAACGTATTTTTAATATAAGCGAGGGGATAAAATGTGCGGATTTTTATTGGCATTTTAATCGCGCTGGGTATTTTTGCAGCGCTTGTTTTAGTACAAGTAATTGCCAAGTCAAAAAAACCGGTTCGGAAAACAGTTATCAGTATTTGTGTAGGGCTTTGCGCTTTGCTGGCCGTAAATCTATCCGGATATTTTACGGGTGTGCGCTTGCCTCTCAATCCACTCAGTATCGGAGTTTCAGCCGTAGGAGGTATTCCCGGCGTTACCACTATGCTGATGTTAAATTTAATCTTTATTTAAGGAAAACAGAACATCCGACCATAATAGCTTTGGATGTTCTGTTTTTCTTTCAAAAAATTTTTCAGAAACATGTATAAATAACATAAGACCTGTCCATTCTGTTAGTAACATTTCAAACAGAAAGAGGTTTTATTCATGACAAAGTTGAAATACATAGAAAAGGCACTGTTGATTGGATTCGTAATTGCAATTTTATTTTCTTTCACCAGCTTTACGGCATTTGCCGCACAATGTGAGCAAATTCCAAATGAAGTATTTCGTTTACATGTATTGGCAAATTCCGATTCAGAAGAAGACCAAGCACTAAAATTAAAAGTAAGAGACAGGCTTCTGGACGAAACGGGAGAACTGTTCAGCGAATGTACAACCAAAGAAGAAGCAATGAGCACAGCAAAAGCGAATATTGCGTATTTGGAACAAGTAGCGCAGGATGAAATTTACAAACAAGGATATACCTATGGCGTAACAGTAGAAGTAGAAAATATATTTTTCAATAACAGACAGTACGATGATATTACAATGCCTGCCGGAAATTATGATGCCTTACGCGTGTTAATCGGAGAAGGTGCGGGACAAAATTGGTGGTGTGTGCTGTTTCCTGCAATGTGTCTTCCGGCAGCAGAGAAGCGAGAAGGCATGCCGGAATTGGATGATGTTTTAACCGATGAGCAGATGAGTGCGGTAGAAGGAAATCAATATGAGGTAAAATTTAAAACGGTAGAAATTTATGAGAGTATAAAAAGCTGGTTTGGATGGTAATTGATAGAAGCTATGCGGCATATATGAGTTTACTTAGAAAGTAAGTTATCAGTATTAGGGGAGTATGGTTAAAATCATGCTCCCTATCTGTTTGTTACCTCATTTATATCTAAGATAATCAATACAAAGGTTACACTGGATTTTTCTGTTAGAAATATGATATAACAACCTCAAAACAGCATCAAAATTATAAATTTTGGCTGTTATGAGAACGTTTTAACGCTTATCAGTTAGAAATTGCTATTCAATTTCTTTTATGTTATAATATAAATAATTTCATATATTATAAGGAGGAAAAAATGCGGGAGGATACATTACAAATAATTGAAGAGTACAGTATTAAAACAGCCGGAAATAAAAAGAACATTGAAAAGGCAGAAGTATTGGTGAGTCCCGATGAAAAAATTTTTTTCATCGCTCCGACTAATATGATAATTACTACAAATAATACACGCAAAAAAGAAAAATTTCCTGGTGTTATCATATTAACAGATCAGAGAGTATTATTTTATTATCAGATAATGTTTAATTCATCAACAGAAATTATTCCTCTTAACGAAATTCGTTCTATCAATGCCAAAACAAACGGATTAACAGGTGGACATATAGAACTGTATACTATGACAAAATCATATGACATTTTGGTTTCGTATAAACGGGATATGGTTCAAAAAATTGTTAGAACTTTTGAAAAAGCCAAAAATGAATTTTCGGTTTCCACAGGAGAAGTATCAAAGGATTCAGTGCAAAACAACAATGCTGTAGAACAAATTGAAAAGTTATTTGAATTAAATCAAAAAGGAATTCTGACAGATGAGGAATTCAAAATTAAAAAAGAAGAGTTATTGAAAAAAATATGAGTATATAATTTAATACAAAACAAGATATGTCTTTTATATAACGATCATAGAGTGTTAAGCAAAATATATACTTGTTGTTTGTGGTAACTTAGTAAGTAAATAGGCTATATAAGTATTATTTGTTTAATATAGATGAAGTGCTACATAATAGAGAAAAAGGAAAGATGGATATCCATCTTTCCTTTTTTGTTTCAATATATTTGTTAGATGTTAAACTAGCTTTCTCTTGCTCCTTGATATATTATGTGTCTCTATATTTTATTTTATATGTTCGGGAACGACTGCAAAAAAGGTTAATTTGTCATCACTGTCATTGATTAAACTGTGGGAACATCCCTGTGGACAATAGTGACATAATCCGGCAGAAACCAGTTCGTATTCTCCCTCAAACAGAACTTTGCCTTTTCCGCTTAAGATATAAATGATTTCGCTGTTGGTTTCATGGGTATGCAAACCGATGGAAGCGCCGGGTTCCAATGTTCCCAACAAAATTTTATTGTTTTTATCAATGTTCATATGTGCTCTTAATTCTTTTTCTCCACCATAAAACTGTGTCTTCACAGTTTCTTCTATTTTAGAAAAATCCAGTATCATGTTTGTCTCCTTTTTCTTGTTCGCTGATATTCTATCGTATTTGTAATTACATCGTTTTAAATAATTTACAATTTTAGTATAGCATTTTTATATAGTCAATGACAACTATACGGCATACATTTTCTCGCGAAAGGGAAAAGGTGTCTTCTTTTTTTTGATACACAATTGTGATATACTAAAGGATAAAATAATGTATTTCACGCAAACAGGAGAGAGTTCATGTTACAACTGATATTAGGTCGTGCAGGAAGTGGAAAAACTTACAGGATTCGAGAGCAAGTAAAACAGCTTGCAGAACAAAATACAGAAAAGGTTATGCTGTTGGTTCCGGAACAATATTCCTTTGAATCAGAAAAAGCAATGCTCAAGCTGCTTGGTCCAAAACAAGTAAACAAGGTACAGGTAATGAGTTTTACTCGTCTTACAGATATGGCGTTTCGCGCTTATGGGGGCAGCGGAATTGCAAAATTGGATGACGGAGGACGAAATATTTTCATGAGTCTGGCTTTGGAAGAAGTAAAAGCCGAGCTGGAGTTTTATGTAACACGCGTGGAAGAATTGATTCCCCTGATGCTCTCTGTGTCTGCCGAATTAAAAATGTGTGCAATAGCGCCTGCTGTATTGCTGGAAATGGCACAGCAAACAGAAGATAAAAAGCTGAAACAAAAATTGAAGGAAGTTGGTCTGATTTTATCCGCATATGATGCTTTGGTAGCGCAAAGCTATTTAGACCCATTAGACGACCTTCAACGTTTGAAACATACGTTTACGGAACATCGTTTTTTTGAGGGTTACCATATTTATATTGACTCTTTTGAGGGGTTTACGCAGCAGGAATTTGACTTAATCGAACTCATGTTGTCTCAAGCATGTGAGGTAACAGTATCTCTTTCGTGTGACACTTTAGATAATCAAATGGGAGCGGAGGTGTTTGCTCGTGTACGCCATACAGCAAATGTGCTGATGCGAATGGCAAGACAACATCACGTACAAGTATCTGCACCTATTGTGCTGGAACCGGGAATTCGCTTTGCAACGGAAGATTTAAAGCATTTGGAACATCAAATCTTTCGTGTGGAGAAAGAACCGCTTTCCAATGTACCGGATGTGATTACGTTATACAGCGGAGAAACCGTATATCATGAAGCTGCGTATATCGGTGCAACCATTCGACATTTGGTGATGAATGAGGGATATCAATATCAAGATTTTGCTATCATTGCCAGAAGTTTAGATAATTATCGCGGTATACTGGATGTTGCGTTGGAACAATATGAGGTGCCGTATTTTATGGATACGCCTCGTTCTGTTTATGCGGAACCTTTGATGTGTTTGGTGCTGTATGCGCTGCAAATATTAAAAAGCAATTTTTCTTCGGACGATATGTTTGTATATTTAAAAACAGGATTGGCAGGGCTTACTCCGTATGAAATTTCTTTGCTGGAAAACTATACATTTTTATGGAATCTTTCAGGAAAAAAATGGCTGAAGGAATGGACTGCCAATGTAGACGGCTTTGTAGAACGACAGACAAAACAGCAGGAAAAACGGTTGGGCGAACTGAATCAATTGCGTGAGAGAGCAGTAAAACCGTTGGTGCGTCTACAAAAACGGCTGAAAGATGGGGACGGGTTAATATATGCAAAAGCACTGTACCAATTTTTAGAAGAGCTGGATGTTCCGTCTTCTTTGCAAAATTTATCCAATCAACTGGAACAAATGGGACGACTGGATACAGCGGAACAACAAACCCAGTTATGGAATATTTTAATGGATATTCTGGATCAATGCGCGTCGGGATTGGAACATGAAGCATTAACGGTACAGCGGTTTGCTGAATTGCTGCGCCTGATGATTTTATCTTATGACGTCGCAGGCATTCCGCAAAGTCTTGACCATGTGACTGTAGGTACCGCGGACCGTATGCGCCCTGCACAACCGAAAGTTGTATTTGTCATTGGTGCAGTACAAGGCGAATTTCCTGCTGTACCGAGCAGCAGAGGCGTATTCAGTGATTTGGAACGGCAATCTTTGATTCAATTGGGATTGCCTTTGAGCGATACTGCTCAAGAGGCCGCCATAGAAGAACAGCATTTAGCGTATGCGGCACTTACCAGTGCTTCTCATAGATTATATGTCACTTGGCATCGTGCAGGACTTACGGGAGAAGCAAAGGCTCCTTCTGCCATTGTAAGTGAAGTAAAAGGCGTGTTTCCGCTATTAGAGATGCAAACGGAACAACAAATAGAAAAAGCCTATTTTGCATGTTCCAAAGAGTCAGCGTTTACTATGGCCGCAAAAGAATATCGCAATCAAACGCAGCTGAAATCCACTTTAAAAGCAGTATTTGAGGACAAAGACGGATATGCCGAGCGCATGGAGGCTTTGGACCGTGCATATACGAAAAATGTGCATCGTTTTATGCAGCCTGAGTACGCAAAACAGTTGTTTCAAAATCAAATGTCTGTTTCCGCTACACAAATTGAACAATATCATTTGTGTCCGTTCCAATATTTTTGTCGTTATGGGCTGAATCTAAAAGAACGCAGACCTGCAGAAATGGATCAGCTGGAATATGGCAGTTTAATCCATTATCTTTTGCAGCAGATGTTTCAAGCGTATTGCGCAGAAGAAATTGCTGCGATGTCGAAAGAAACATTGATTCAGGCAATTCAAGAATATATTGCTGTATATGTCAATATGAAATTAGGCGGAAGTGAGGATAAAACCCAGCGGTTTCAGTTTGTATTTCGGCGCATTGCAGATTCTGCCTATGTTGTCATTCACCATATTGCAAAAGAACTTTCCCAGAGCAAGTTTCAGCCCATTGGTCATGAGTTATCTTTAAAGGAAAACGGAGGCGATTTCTCTCCTTTGACCATCTCTTTGGAGGATGGCACAGTGGTTCAAGTGGAGGGTAAAATTGACCGTACGGACATCATGGAGCAAGACGGCATGCAATATGTGCGTGTTGTGGACTATAAAACAGGAAAAAAAGAATTTAAAATAGGAGATATTCTGCATGGTATTAACATGCAAATGCTTATTTATCTAGCCGCCTTGATTCAGAACGGACAATATCAGCCGGCAGGTGTACTGTATATGCCTGCTTCACGACCGATTATTTCTATCTCGCGGTCAGCAAAACCTGACGCAGTGGAAAAGGAAATCAATAAACAGCTTCGCATGAACGGAGTTGTAGTCAATGATACTTCTGTAATTTGCGGTATGGAAGAACATGCACAGGGCATTTATATCCCTGTTGCATTGAAGGACGGTGTGCCGAAATCGCAGGAATCCTTACTTAATGCTGATGAAATGCAGCGCGTGCTAAATCACATTGAATCGCTTATTGGCAATATGGCTCAAAATTTACAGCAGGGAAATGTGCAGGCGAATCCTTTGCAGGGAGCTTATGACGGCTGTTTATACTGTCCTTACTTTGCAGTTTGCCAACATGAAAAAGAGGATGGCGGTAATCCGCAATTTTGTCATAAAAAAGAAGAGGTATTGGAGCAATTGAAACAGAAAGGAGGAGAAAACGGGTGAGCCGAGCATGGACACAGGAACAAAAACATGCAATTGATGCCCGCGACGGTACTTTGCTGGTATCTGCGGCGGCAGGGTCAGGTAAAACGGCGGTATTGGTTCAGCGTGTGATAGAACGGTTGACTGACCCTGTTCATCCCAGTGACGCGGACAGGCTGCTTGTAGTAACGTTTACAAAAGCAGCAGCAGCAGAGATGAAGGACCGTATTGCTGCAAGAATTTCGGAATTGTTGGCGCAAGACCCTACAAATCGTAATTTACAGCGGCAGCAATTGTTACTGGGGCGTGCCCAAATCAGTACCATACATAGTTTTTGTAATGAATTAATCAAAGAAAACTTTTATAAACTCAATCTGTCTCCGGAATTGCGCATTGTAGACAGCAGTGCGCTTACATTATTAAAGCAAACCGCCATTACAAATGTGCTGGAACGGAATTATGAACAGCAGGACCAAGCGTTTGCCGACTTGGTAGAAGTGTTCAGTTCCGACCGTGATGACAGCCGAATCATACAAACGGTGGAAGCCTTATATGAGTTTACCCGTTCCCATCCTTTCCCTCAAAAATGGTTGGATGAAAAAGCGGCCATGTATCAACATATCGAACAGGTTGCCGATACTCCTTGGGGACAAACTTTGCTTTCCTATGCACAGGAAGCAGTGCATTACTGTATTACACTTACAAAACATGCGCTGGAATTGATGAAACAGGATGCCAAACTATTAGAAATGTATGAAAATACGTATCAAAGCGATTTGGCGGAATTGAACCATCTGAAAGATGTGCTGGAACATGGAGCGTGGGACGAAGCGGCAAAAGCGGCAGAGAATGTGACCTTTGTACGATTGCCGTCACTGCGGGGATACAGTGAAGATGAACTGAAAATACGCATCAGTGACTGCCGCAAGCAGGTCAAAGAAACCGTTGATAAAAAGATAGGAAAATTGTTTTGCGCCACAGAACAGGAGACAAAGGACGACTTGTTTCGCTTGTCACCTATGGTACAAAAACTCTTTGCGATTACCAAGGAATTTTCAGAAGAATTGCGGCGTTTAAAGGCAGAACGCAAAGCGGCGGACTTTAGTGATTTGGAACACTGGGCGTTGGAATTGCTCATCAAAGAGACAGAAAATGGTTTTGTCCGCACGGAAGAAGCGGAGAAGTTATCTCAACGGTTTGATGAAGTGATGGTGGACGAATACCAGGATACCAACGAAGCGCAGGACATGCTGTTTCGGGCAATTTCTCAGGATGAGAATAATTTGTTTATGGTAGGCGATGTAAAGCAGAGCATCTATAGTTTTCGTCAAGCCATGCCAAGTATCTTTTTAGAACGCAGACATAGCTTTCTCGAATATCAAAGGGAGCTGAATCAATATCCCGCGTATTTGATTTTGGATAAAAACTTCCGTTCCCGTGAAACAGTAACGGATACCATTAATTTTGTATTTTCGCAAATTATGTCGCCACAGGCAGGGGATGTTGCGTATGAAGGAAAAGAATTATTGGTACCAGGGGCGCAGTATCCGGAATATGACAAGTGCCAGACTCAATTGGATATTATCGATTTAGCGGCGGTTCAGGACGAAACGGAAGATGAAACAACGACCGTGCTGGAAAGCCGTCATATTGCAAATACCATACAACAAATGGTGAAGGAATCCTTTCTTGTAACAGAAAACGGGGAACAAAGACCTGTAAAGTATGGAGATTTTTGTATTCTTCTGCGCAGTGCAAACAAACATGCGCCTGATTATACAAAAGAGCTGGAAAAATACGGTATACCCGCATGGGCAGATACTCACAACGGATTTTTCCGTACCGTGGAAGTAGCGGTTATGCTGTCGCTGCTGCGAGTGATTGATAATCCTTTGCAGGACATTTCGTTTGCCTCTGTTTTGATGAGTCCTATTTACGGATTTACGGTGGACGATATGGCGCAAATGCGTGGGAATGAAAGAAAACAGCCGTTATATTTGGCGTGTAAATCTTTTGGTAACCAAAACCGGCAGGCGGCTGCATTTTTAGAGGATTTGGAGCAGTACCGTACCATGGCGGCAACCATGCCTGCCGACCGTTTGTTAAACTATATTTACCAAAAAAGCGGATATCTGAATATGGTACAAACCATGACCCATGGGGAAAGCAGATTGGCCAATTTACAGATGTTAATGGAATATGCCAAACAGTTTGAACAGGCAGGCTATCACGGGTTATCCGGGTTTATCCGTTACATTGACCGTTTGCAGAAACAGGATGCCGATTTACCTGCGGCTTCTGTTATGTCCGAAGGAGCTGACGCGGTAAAAATCATGAGCATTCATCGCTCCAAAGGTTTGGAATTTCCTATTTGCATTTTAGCCCGCTGCTCCAATCCGTTTAACAGGGAGCAAAAGGATGCTTTGCTGCATCCCCGTTTGGGTCTGGGCGTAAAACTACGCGATTTGGAAACCAATTGCAGATATACCACGTTGCCCAGAGAAGCCATAGCGTTAGAAATGAACAGGGAAAAGCTGTCTGAAGAGATGCGTGTTTTATATGTGGCAATGACCAGGGCAAAAGAAAAATTGATTATGCTGTCTACCGTAAAAAATTTAGACCGTACTCTTGCAAAATTAGCTGCTCAGCTAAGCGGAGAGAGGAAGCAGGAACCGTTTGTGGTGAACCGCGCTTCCAGTTTTTCGGATTGGATTTTATCCTGTGCATTGAGTCATCCCGACGGACATCAACTGCGGGAACGTGCTATGGCAGACGACAGCATCATTTTGCGCAATTCTTCACAGCCTTGGAGCATGCATGTGGTACTGCCTCCGAAACAGGAACCTGTCATAGAAGAAACGGAAGAAAAACAGGAAGCTCCCGTAAATAGGAACCTGCTTCAATCTTTACAAGAAAAAATAGAGTTTCAGTATCAACGAAAGATGCTGACGCAATTACCTGCAAAAGTTACAGCGTCTGAACTGGCAGGTAAGGCTTCTAAAGTGCAGAACACGCTTGCGCGTCCGCGCTTTATGAGCAGTTTTGGTTTAACGCCTGCGGAACGGGGAACAGCGCTGCACGAATTTATGCAGTTTGCGGATTATGAAGCTGCAAGCCATGATGCGCAGGCAGAATGCGGCAGAATCGTAAAACAAGGATATTTAACACCGCAGCAGGCACAAGCAGTTGATTTATCAAAAGCACAATCATTTTTTCAAAGTCCATTGGGGAAACGCATGCTGGCATCCACCTCTTTGGAAAAAGAAAAACGCTTTATGGTGGAACTACCATTATCAGTTGTGGAAACACATCTGCCGGAACACTTAAAAACAGAAACTGCTGTTTTGCAGGGTGCGGTTGACTGCGTATTTGAAGAAGACGGTGCATTGGTGATTGTAGACTTTAAAACAGACCGGGTGAAACATGCAAAAGAACTGTGGGAACGTTACCGTCTGCAATTGGAACTGTACGTATACGCAATGGAGCAATGCTGCGGAAAGCCTGTAAAAGAATGTATGTTATATTCGTTCCATCTCAATCAAGAAGTAACGGGAGAATGGAAACGTGAATTTTCTCTTGACAAATAGAACGTAACCTGTTAAAATAACTAGAGTAAAACAAAGCGGAGCACATGTGCTCTCACCTGTGGGGTATCGTCCGACACGGGTCAATATTCACTATCTCTCATTTTGACGATGGGATAAGTATGTTTATTGATGCGCGGACGGAAGATTCTGTCCGCGTTTTTATTTTGTAAACGATAACAATCACAACGTATTTTTGGAGGTGTGTAACCATTAGCAGTAAAGAGCTACAGATTAACGAAGAAATTCGTGACAAAGAAGTCCGTGTAATTGATTCTGACGGCAGCCAGCTTGGTATTATGCCTGCGGCAAAAGCCTTGGATTTGGCAGCAGAAAAAGATTTGGATCTTGTAAAAATTGCCCCTCAGGCTACACCGCCTGTATGCAAAATTATTGACTACGGCAAATATAAGTTTGAACAAACCAAGCGCGAAAAAGAAGCAAGAAAGAATCAGCACGTGGTTGACATTAAAGAAATCAGACTTTCTTTAAATATTGACACGCACGACTTTAACACAAAAGTAAGCCATGCAATGCGCTTTTTAAAAGGCGGCGATAAAGTAAAGGTTTCTATTCGCTTCCGCGGAAGAGAAATGGGTCATCCGGAACACGGATATGACATTATGAATCGCTTTGCAGAGGCACTTTCCGAGCATGCAAATGTTGAAAAGCCGGCGAAATTGGAAGGCCGCAATATGCTAATGTTTCTTGCAACCAAACCTACAAAGTGATGTTAAACAATTAAGGAGGATAAACTCATGCCTAAGATTAAAACACATTCCGGCGCTAAAAAGCGTTTTAAATTATCCAAGAACGGAAAGGTTATCCGTGCACACGCAAACAAATCTCACATTTTGAACAAGAAAACAACAAAACGTAAAAGAGGTCTAAGACAAACCGCTGTAACAGATAAAACAAATGTAGCAGCAGTAAAGAGAATGATTCCTTACAAATAATAGGCGTTCTTTTATAAAAGAGATGGAAACACGATAATTGACCGAATATTGGAGGTATATAGATAATGGCACGTATTAAAGGTGCGTTGGCAACACGCAAAAGAAGAAAAAAAGTATTAAAACTGGCAAAGGGATACTGGGGCGCTAAAAGCAAACACTTTAAAATGGCAAAACAAGCCGTTATGAAGTCCGGTAATTATGCATATATTGGCCGTAAACAAAGAAAAAGAGATTTCCGTCGTCTATGGATTACTCGTATTTCTGCTGCTGCTCAATTGAACGGCATGAACTATTCTACATTTATGAATGGCTTGAAAAAAGCTAACGTTGGCCTAAACCGCAAAATGCTTGCTGAGATTGCGGTTGCAGACCCTGCTGCTTTTGCCGCTTTGGTAGAAACAGCAAAATCTGCCCTATAAAAAAGCTATAGTTGCGCTCGGGGGATTCCCTCGGGCGCAAATTTTGGTTACACGGAGATTTTATGTTATGTTGGAAATCATCAAAAGTCGTAAAAATGAAGAAATCAAATTGGCTGCAAAATTAGTGGATTCAGCATCGTTTCGCCGTGAAAAAGGTATGTTTGTGGTAGAAGGAGCAAGACTGTGCAGAGATGCCGCACTGAGCAATATTGAAATTGTCTCCGCATACTTTACCGGGACTGCTCAAACAAAATACAACGATTATATCACTCAAATCATACAGGAATGCCGTTCATATCGTTTGATAGAAGAACATGTGGCCGACGCACTTTCTGCCACAAAGCACAATCAAGGTGTATTCTGTGTATGCAGAATTCCGGAGCAGCATCACAGCATGATGGATATGAAGGCATTGGGAACGTACATTGCGTTAGAACAAACACAAGATCCTGCGAATTTGGGCTCTGTTTTGCGTACAGCAGAAGCACTGGGAGTCAGTGGTGTGTTGTTTTTGGGAGATTGCTGTGATATTTACAGCCCCAAAGCATTGCGCTCCAGTATGGGTGCAATTTTTCGCTTACCGTTTTATATAGAAAAAGATACATCCTTTGCAATTAAAGAGCTAAAAAGAAAAACATTTGCTGTGTTTGCGGCAGTTCCTTCTGAACAGGCGCAAAGCGTTTTGGAAACAAATTTTTCAAAACCCACAGTGATGCTGATTGGTAATGAAGGAAACGGCTTGAGTCAGACCGCAATCGACGCTTGTGACGCTTGCGTTACCATTCCTATGATGGGGCGTGCAGAATCGTTAAACGCAGCAAGTTCTGCCGCAATTTTAATGTGGGAAATGATGCGCGGAAGAATTGACATGCAGTTAGAGGAATCCGTATGACAGAAGATAGTAAAGCTTACTGGGCGTGGCTGCAATTATCCTTAGGAGAAGGCAGTTTTAAACCAAAACGGATATTATCCTATTTTCCGGATATACCATCATTTTACGATGCCGGACCAACCCAATGGCATTCGATGGGATTATTTACCCCAAAAGAACTCAAACAATTGTCGCAAAATACATTGGAAGATGGTAAAATACTAATTGATTCCAGTGAGTCAAAAGGAATTCAAACCATTACTCCCGCTTGTAAAGCGTATCCTCAAAGACTTTACCAAATTGATAATCCGCCTTGCATGTTATATGTTAAGGGTACCTTGCCAAATTTGGATGAACAGCCTGCTTTAGCGGTGGTTGGTACCCGAAATGCAACAACTACGGGCAAACAAATTACTTATGACCTAAGCATGCAGCTGGCCCAAGCCGGCATGGTGATTGTTAGTGGAGGAGCCAAAGGAATTGATACGGCAGCACATCAAGGTGCGTTGCAAGGCAATGGTAGTTCCGTATGTGTTTTGGGATGTGGAATAGAATATCCGTATTTGATGGAAAATGAAGCTATGAGACGGTCCATTGCCGAACATGGAGCGATTATTTCGGAATTTCCTATAACCAAACCTGCATTTAAGCATCATTTTCCTATCCGAAATCGTATTATTTCCGGCTTATCCGTTGGTGTACTGGTAGTGGAAGCGGCAGAACGCAGCGGTTCTCTGATTACAGCCAGAACCGCTTTGGAACAGAATCGTGATGTATTTGCGGTTCCTTGCGGAATTTATAATCCTGTTTCAGAAGGTGTCAATAATTTAATCAAAGCAGGTGCAAAACCTGTGACAAAAGCACAGGATATTTTAGAAGAATATACAAATACGTATCTGCTTCAACTTGAGCAATTCAAAACAGAATCTCAGTTACAAAAGAAAGAAGAACAACTGCGTTATCAGGAACCTAGACCTGTCAAAGCAGTTGAGGAAAAAGAAGCGACAGAAAAGCACAGAGAGTTAAAGGAACAGCTTTCTCAAGACGGAGCATTGCTGCTCAGTAAATTATCCAATGAACCTGTGCATATAGAACAATTAGAAGTGTTAACAGGATTATCGGCGCAAAGAATTTTAATCGCCGTTACAGAATTAGAATTATGTGATGCAATTTTTTCTCACTCTGGCAGACGTTATAGTCTGCCCGGACAAGTTTAATTTTTCTGGAATTTATCGCTTTTATTGAGAATATGTTTCATCAGACAGTAATCGAACAAACGATAAATTTGAGATTGAAAAGTACGTGAGCAAAGGTGGTTAGACAATGTCTAAACTAGTAATAGTGGAATCCCCTGCAAAAGCAAAAACAATTAAGAAATATCTCGGTTCAGACTTTGATGTCGTGGCCTCAATGGGTCATGTGCGCGATTTGCCTGAAAACCGATTAAGTGTAGATGTTAAAAAAGATTTTAAACCCAAATACGAAGTCATCAAAGGCAAAGAAAAATTGGTGGAAGAGTTGAAAGAGGCTGCCGATAAAAGTGATGAAATTTTTCTTGCAACTGACCCGGACCGCGAAGGAGAAGCCATTTCGTGGCATTTGGCTTATTTATTGGGACTGGATGTGGAAGATCATAACCGCGTTACCTTTAACGAAATTACAAAGACGGCGGTTACCAATGGAATTGAGCATCCGCGTGCCATTGATATGGATTTGGTAAATGCACAGCAGGCACGCCGTATTTTAGACCGTTTGGTGGGTTATAAATTAAGTCCGTTTTTATCTCAAAAAATCAGACGAGGACTTTCCGGTGGACGTGTACAATCAGTAGCGGTTCGCATTATTGTAGACCGTGAAAACGAAATCCGCAAATTTGTGCCGGAAGAATACTGGACCTTGGATGCAAAATTTATTCCAAAAGGCTCAAGAAAAGCATTCCCCGCTTCTTTTTACGGAGATGTTGACGGAAAAATCAAAATTTCCAACAAGGAACAAGCAGATAAAATTCTGGCAGAGCTGGAAGATGCGGAATATCAAGTGGTAAAAGTGAAAAAAGGTACCAGGAGAAAATCTCCCGCGCCTCCGTTTATCACTTCTACATTACAGCAGGAAGCCTCTCGTAAACTGGGTTTTCAGGCCAGAAGAACCATGAAAGTAGCGCAGGAACTGTATGAAGGTGTTGAAGTAGCTGACATGGGTGCAGTCGGTTTGATTACGTATATGAGAACCGACTCCTTGCGTATTTCCGAAGATGCAGTCAAAGAAGCTGCCGATTATATTTTAGAGCGTTGGGGTAAAAAGTATTTGCCTGATACCCCACGTAAATTTAAAGTAAAAGCAAACGCACAAGACGGACACGAAGCCATTCGTCCGACGATGCCCAACTTATCTCCCGACCAGGTAAAAGACAGTTTAACGTCAGACCAATATAAACTGTACAAATTGATTTGGGAGCGCTTTATTGCCTGCCAAATGTCAAATTGTCTTCAAAGTACAACTCAGGCAGATATTCAGGCAAAAAATTATATTTTCAAAGCTTCCGGTTATACGGTTACATTTGACGGTTATACCGTATTATATGAGGAAGGCAAAGATGAAGAGGAAGAGGCAAAAGGCGCATTGCCTGTCTTGGAAAATGGTATGCCTTTGAAATGCAAAGAATTGGTTGGAAACCAGCACTTTACACAGCCGCCTCCGCGTTATACGGAAGCTTCTTTGATTAAGGCTCTGGAAGAAAACGGAATCGGACGTCCTTCCACTTATGCAACTACTATTTCTACCATTACGGCAAGAGAATATGTCACAAGAGAAAATAAAACCCTAAAGCCAACGGAGCTTGGGGAAGTGATTACAAAACTGATGAAAGAACATTTTCCGAAAATTGTGAACATTAAATTTACCGCACAAGTAGAAAGCGAACTGGATGAAGTAGAGCATGGCAAGGAAGAGTGGACACAGCAGCTGCATACCTTCTATGATGAATTTTCTGATACGCTGAAAAAAGCCAAAGAGGCCATGGACGGCGTGAAAATTCAGTTGGAAGAAGATAAAACAGATATTATATGCGAATTGTGCGGTCGTCAAATGGTGGTAAAAACAGGTCGCTACGGCAAATTCATTGCATGTCCCGGTTATCCCGAATGCAAGAATATCAAAAAGATTATCAATGAAACAGGCGCGGAATGCCCAAAATGCGGCGGCCGCGTCATTGTGAAAAAGACCAAAAAAGGCCGTGTGTTTTATGGCTGCAAAGAGTATCCAAACTGTGACTTTGTTTCCTGGGACGAACCTTCTATGGAAAAATGTCCGCAGTGCGGAAAAACCTTGCTGAAGAAAAAAGGTAAAAAACCAAAATTATACTGTATTACACCGGATTGTGGGTACGAAAAAGTGGAGGAAGAATGAGCATTACAGTCATAGGAGCAGGATTAGCGGGATGTGAAGCTGCATGGCAGATTGCATCAAAAGGAGAGGCAGTTACGCTATATGAAATGAAACCGAAAAAATATTCTCCTGCTCATTCCAGTGAACAGTTTGCTGAGTTGATTTGTTCCAATTCTTTCAAAGCGGATCGTGTGGAAAGCGCTGCGGGTTTGTTGAAAGAAGAAATGCGTAGGTTTCATTCTCTGCTGATGGAATGTGCGGATCAATGCCGTGTACCTGCTGGTGGGGCATTGGCAGTAGACCGCGACCGTTTTTCTCAGATGGTTACAGAAAAAATCAAAAGCAATCCTTTGATAAAGGTGGTATCTGAAGAAGTCACAGAGATTCCAAAAGAAGGCATTACTGTGATTGCAACCGGTCCGCTGACATCAGATACATTGGCAGAACAAATTGTGTCTCTTTGCGGAGACAGCCTTAGTTTTTATGATGCCGCCGCACCGATTGTAACAGCGGAAAGTCTTTCTATGGAAGATTGCTTTACTGCGTCCCGTTATGATAAAGGCGGAGATGATGCCTATATCAACTGTCCCATGAACAAAGAGGAATATGAGGCGTTTTATGATGCACTGGTATCGGCAGAACGTGCTCCTGTGCACGACTTTGATGTTGCCAATCCAAAAGTATATGAAGGGTGTATGCCAATCGAAGTTTTGGCTCAGCGCGGAAAAGATACCATGCGCTACGGCCCTTTGAAGCCGGTTGGCTTAATCAATCCGAAAACAGGTCATCGTCCTTGGGCTGTAGTGCAGCTGCGAAGGGAAAATAGAGAAGGTACGCTTTATAATTTGGTTGGTTTTCAGACCAATTTAAAATTTGGCGAACAAAAGCGTGTATTTTCTATGATTCCGGGTTTGCAGCATGCCGAATTTATGCGTTACGGTGTGATGCACCGCAACACATTTTTGAATGCGCCTCAAGTGTTGAATCAGGATTTCAGTTTCAAACAAAATCCCAATTTATTCTTTGCAGGACAAATTACAGGGGTAGAAGGATACATGGAATCCGCCTCATCGGGCATTTTGGCGGGCATCAACGCGGTAAACCGAAAACATGGGGCATCTGCGTTGATTTTACCGAAAGAAACCATGATGGGGGCTTTAAGCGACCACGTGGCGAACAGTGTTTCCAAAAACTTTCAGCCCATGGGGGCAAATTTTGGTGTGCTGCCTGCACTGAGTGAGCATATCAAAGATAAAAAAGAGCGTTACGCTGCCTTAGCACAGCGTTCACTGAATCTGTTGGAACAATATGTGTGAATTGAAGTAAAGGGTGTGCGAAAACATGAAAATAATCGTAGATGCATTTGGCGGGGACAATGCGCCTTTGGAAATTTTAAAGGCATGCGCCGAAGCTGTAACAGATTTTGATATTGATATTTTGTTGACAGGAGATCAGGATGAGATTCTTCGTGTTGCCAAAGAAAATAATATTTCATTAAATCGTATGGAAATTGTTCATGCGCCCGGTGTCATTACCATGGAAGATGAGCCTACGGAGATTACAAAAGGAAAATCCGATTCTTCCATGGCAGAAGGATGCCGCCAATTGGTTGCGGGAAACGGAGACGCATTTATTTCAGCCGGCAACAGCGGTGCTTTGGTCGTAGGAGCTACCTTGTTGGTGAAAAGAATCAAAGGAATTAAACGTGTTGCGTTTGCGCCGATTATGCCTAAAAGCAAAGGACATTTTATGCTTTTGGATGCAGGTGCAAATAATGAATGCCGTCCCGAAATGTTGCAGCAATTTGGTGTAATGGGCAGCATTTATATGGAAAAAGTAATGCATTTACATAATCCGCGTGTTGGACTTGCGAATATTGGCGGCGAAGAAAACAAAGGCACTCAAGTACAAGTAGACGCCTATCAGATGTTGAAAGCGTCAAAATTAAACTTTGTGGGTAATGTGGAAGGCAGAGCATTGCCTGTGGATGCTGCCGACGTTGTAGTTGCAGACGGATTTACAGGGAATATGATTCTAAAAGTATATGAAGGCGTTGCTATGGTGCTCATGAGTAAAATAAAAGGTATTTTCACAAAGAGTACAAAAAACAAACTGGCAGCCTCAGTTGTGTTAAAAGATATGAAAGAACTGAAAAAGATGTTTGATTATACGGAAGTTGGAGGCGCGCCTATTTTAGGTGCGGCAAAACCTGTATTTAAAGCACATGGCAGTGCGGACGCAAGAACATTTAAAAGTGCAATTCGTTTGACCAAACAATATGTGGAATCCAATGTGGTTGGTTTGATTGCCGACAGCATTTCAGATTATCAAACAAAAGAAAACTCATAAATGTTACATGATGGGATATACCATTAAAAAATAGGAAAGGTAAGGTTTTCATGCTGCAAGAACTTGAGGATAAAATCGGCTATCATTTTAAAGATAAAAAGTATTTGAAAACTGCATTAACACACTCGTCTTATGCAAATGAAAACAAAAAAGCAGGTCCAAGCAACGAGCGTTTGGAATTTTTGGGTGACTCTGTTTTGGGTGTTGTTGTGGCAGATTATCTGTTCAAGCACTGTCCAAATATGCCGGAAGGTGATTTAACCAAAACACGCGCATCACTGGTCTGCGAAAAAGCGCTGTGCGGATTTGCTACTCAAATTGGTGTAGGAAATCATTTATTATTGAGCAATGGAGAAAAAAATACAGGCGGAGATACCCGTCCTTCTATTTTGGCAGATGCTTTTGAAGCAATCATTGCGGCCATTTATATGGACGGCGGTATGGAACAAGCGCGCTCTTTTATTTTGTGTTTTATTGAACCTGCCATTCAAACGCCAAAGCCAAAACCATTTAAAGATTATAAAACAATGCTCCAGGAAATTATTCAGCAAAACCCTGAGGAGCACTTAACGTATGTATTAACAGGTGAAAGTGGCCCTGACCACAATAAACACTTCACTGTTGAAGTCCACCTAAACCAGAATGTAATTGGCAAGGGTGGAGGAAGAAGCAAAAAAGATGCGGAACAACAGGCTGCCAGAGAAGCATTGGAGCTGATGGGATATTAAACACGGGAATATTGCAATCTTTGTTCCGCACAATGGATGTCCTCATCAATGCAGCTTTTGTAATCAAGTCAGCATTACGGGAATACAAGAACAACCTGCTCCTAAAGATGTTACAGATGCAATACAAGCAGCTGTTAACCATAAAAGTTATGAAACCATGCAGCTGGAGCTTGCGTTTTTTGGCGGTAGTTTTACAGCGCTGGACCATGATTATATGGTTTCACTGTTAGAGGCGGCACAGCCGTTTGTAACAGGAGGAACCATAAAGGGAATCCGTATTTCTACTCGTCCTGATGCAATTGATGCATCTGTATTGCAGTGTCTGAAGCAATACGGGGTAACAGCCATTGAATTGGGAGCGCAAAGTATGCTGGATACTGTGTTAACCGTCAATCAGCGCGGGCATACGGCACAGCAAGTGAGAGACGCTTCTGCTTTTATCAAAGCCTTTGGTTTTGAACTTGGCCTTCAAATGATGACAGGATTATATGGGGATACGGTGCAAGGTGCAAAACAAACAGCGATTGAAATCGCTAAGTGTAAACCGGATACGGTGCGCATTTATCCTACTGTAATCATGAGGCATACTTATTTGGGACAGCTGTATGAGAGTGGAAAGTATGATACGTTATCTTTAGAAGAAACAATTGACCTATGCAGTGAACTGCTTGCATTTTTTGAACAAGAACAAATTAGGGTCATTCGTTTGGGACTGCACAGTTCTCCCGAATTGGAGCGAGACCGTTTGGCAGGACCTTGGCATCCTGCATTGAGAGAACTTTGTGAAAGCAGAAGATATCGCAATGCTATTTTGCAAGATTTGGAGCATTCTTTCGTAATAGGAAAAAAGATTGAACTTTTTATCCATCCAAAGGATTATTCCAAAGCAGTAGGGCAAAAAAAGAGTAATTTGCAATTTTTTACTTCTATGGGTTATCATATAGAGATAAAAACAAAAGAGACGATACAGAGAAATCGTTTTTTATTAGCATATGCAGATAAGGAACAGAAAGGAGTGGAAGTTTGCGGTTAAAGTCATTAGAAATTCACGGATTTAAAACGTTCCCCGACCGCACAAAATTAACTTTTCATCATGGATTTACTGCTGTGGTTGGTCCAAACGGAAGCGGCAAGAGTAATATCAGTGACGCAATCCGTTGGGTTTTGGGCGAACAATCTACCAAAAATCTGCGTTGTTCCAAAATGGAAGATATTGTGTTCAGCGGAACAACAAGCCGTAAAGCCCACGGTTATGCGGAAGTTACCATGACCATTGAAAATCAAAATCGTGAACTTCCCTTTGACGGAGATTTGGTTTCCATTACACGCCGTTATTATCGTTCCGGCGATGGTGAATATTTAATCAATAATGCGACTGTCCGACTAAAAGATATTCACGAACTGTTTATGGATACCGGTCTTGGACGTGACGGTTATTCCGTCATCGGACAAGGCAAAATCGACAGCATTGTATCTGCCCGTTCGGAGGAGCGCCGCGAAATTTTTGAAGAGGCGGCAGGTATCTCCAGATACCGTTATCGCAAAGAGGAATCCGAGAGAAAATTATTTCAGGCGGAAGAAAACTTGGTTCGTCTGCATGACATTGTTTCTGAATTGGAAGACAGGGTGGAACCTCTGCGCATACAATCGGAAAAAGCTAAGAGCTATCTGGAATTTTATGAAGAAAAACGCAATCTTGAAATTGGTCTTTGGCTCAATACACTGGAGCGTTCCGGTAATGTATTGCGTGAACAGGAAGAAAAAACTGCAATCGCGCGAAATCAGGAAGAACAAGTTTCTGCCCAGCTGGAAGAAATCAGCCGCGAAATTGAGATGAGTTTTAATCGTGCTAACAGTTATACGGTACAAATGGATGAAATACGGACCAAAACATCACAGGCAGAAGCACTTGCAGCACGCAAAGAAGGCGAAATATCCGTTTTAGAAAATGATATGCTTCATAACAATCAAAGTATTGAGCGTATCAAAAAAGAGTTGGATTTGGCTTCTTTATCACATCAATCATCAGAACAAGAGTTGATTATAAAAAAAGATAGACTAAAAGAAACTGAGGAACTATGCTTAAACAATCATAGAGAACAGCAATCTTATATAGAAAAGTTGGAATCAATCAGAAACGATATGAATCAATCGGATTCTGAAATTGCACAGGCAACGCAAAAGTTACATAATTTAACGGAACAAAACTCAGAGATAAAATTGCAGCAAATGGTTGCAGATTCGGAAATGAGTCAGGCGGAAGAAAGACAAAATACGTATGTACAGCAAGCAAATGCTTATCAAGCGCAAATAGAGAAGTTAAAATCGGAAGAACATGATTACCACCATATGGTAGCCGATGCGAAAGCACAGCTAGAATCTATGGCGCAAGAGATTGAAACCTGCCAACAGCATTATCAAGATTGCCGCAAACAACTGGAACAGGAAAAACAAATTGCCGACCGTATTATTCTGGACATCAATGAGCAGAGTAGAAAAATCAAATTTTTAGAGAACTTGGAAAGCAGTTTGGAAGGTTTTCATCATTCCGTTAAGGCGGTTATGAATCAAGCTGCAAATGGTCATTTAAACGGGATACACGGTCCTGTGTCTCGTTTGATAGAAGTTCCGAAACAATATGCCGTTGCTTTAGAAACCGCGTTGGGCGCTTCGATGCAGCATATAGTAGTTGGAAATGAACAAGACGCCAAACAGGCAATTCTCTTTTTAAAACAGAAAGAAAAAGGCCGAGCGACATTTTTGCCTATGTCTACCATAAAAGCAAATAAGTTGACTGAATCGGGATTGGATTCCTGTGAAGGATTCATTGGTATTGCGGAAGATTTATGCCAATGTGATGCACAATATCGCAGCGTATTGCAGTCTTTGCTGGGGCGTATCGTAGTAGCGAGGGATTTAGATGCCGCCACTCAGATTGCCAAACGGTATCATTATCGTTTTCGTATTGTGACATTAGACGGACAAGTAGTAAATGCGGGCGGTTCCATGACCGGAGGTTCCCAAGCACGCAGTGCAGGGCTATTAAGCCGCAGTGCTGACATCGCACAGGGCAAAGAAAAAATTGCCGCTTTGGAACAGCAGGCCGCAAAAGCCAAAGAGACATTTCAGGCAACCGCACAGCGTACAATCAAAGCAGAACAGGCGATTGAACATGCGAAAAATATGTTGTATCAAAGACGGGAAGAGACTGTACAGATACAAGCGGAGTATAACCGTGTTCTCAATGAGCGCAAAGCCATCGAGGAAGCTTTGCGGCAACTAAAGTCAGAACAAGAGCAGTTCTCCCATCAATTGGAACAGCAAATGCAAATAAAAGAAGATACAGCGGCACAATTGTCCAAGATAACAGATGAGATTACAGCTGTGCAAACGTGGTTAACTCAATTAACAGGCAGCAAAGAATCTTTCGGCAAGGAAAGTCAATTGTTGAATGAACAGTTACAAGAACTGCGTGTTGCAGGAGTCTCTATTGAAAAAGAAAAAGAAGCTCTTGAAAAAGAGTTGGAAGATTTACGTCAAAATCGCTTGAATTACGACCATAAAGCGGAAGTGCTGAACAGTGAAATTCGTGCAGTGACAGGCGCAAACCAATTGGTAAAAAAGCAGATTGCTGCTTTCAAAGAAGAGGTAACTTCTTTGCGTGAACAGGCAAAATCCTCAAAAGAAACTATTGCTAAATTAACAGAAGAACGTCTGCAAACAGAGCAGCATTGTGCGCAGTTGAGAACGCAGGAACGTGAAAAATCTGTGGAGCGTGAAAATCTAGGCAGAGAACTTGCACGTTTGGAAGAAAGAAAAGCCAACTTGCAAAAAGAGTATGATAGTATCATTACAAAATTATGGGAAGAATATGAATTAACCAGACGAGAAGCACAGGCGCTTGACATTCAAATGGAAGACGCAGGAAAAGCACAGCGCAGATTAAATGAACTCAAATCAAAAATAAAAGCGTTGGGCACGGTAAATGTAGCGGCCATTGAGGAATATCAAGAAGTATCCGAACGTTATGAATTCTTGACTTCCCAAATTGCAGATGTAGAGAAATCGCGCAATGAGCTGAGAAAGTTAATCCACGATTTAATCCATCAAATGAAAGAACTGTTTCTGGAACGTTTTGAACAAATCAATACCAATTTCAAAGAGACGTTCCAAACGTTGTTTGGCGGCGGAAAAGCCAATTTGGAATTACTGGACTCTGACAATGTATTGGAAAGCGGAATTGGCATTACGGTACATCCTCCGGGCAAAATTGTGACCAACATTGAATTGTTGTCCGGTGGTGAGAAGGCTTTGGTCGCCATTGCACTGTATTTTGCCATTATGAAAGTAAGTCCTCCGCCGTTTTGTATTTTAGATGAAATTGAAGCGGCGCTGGATGATGTAAACGTATCACGGTTTGCTTCTTATTTACGCAAAATGAATGATAATACACAGTTTGTTACCATTACACACCGCCGGGGCACCATGGAAGAAGCGGACGTTTTATACGGCGTTACCATGCAGGACCAGGGGGTATCGAAATTGTTAGAGCTGGATGTAAGCGAAATTGAAGAAAAATTAGGTTTATAATACTAATTTGAATTAAGGAGTAGATGAGCTTATGGGATTTTTTAATAAAATCAAACAAGGATTAAAGAAAACGAGAGAGAGCATCTCAGGCTCAATTGGCTCTATGCTCAATTCCTTTACAAAAATTGATGAGGAATTGTTTGAAGAGCTGGAGGAGCTTCTGGTAATGGGAGACGTGGGTATGCCCACGGCTGAAAAAATTTGTGCGGAGTTAAGAACACGCGTGAAAGAAGAAGGCGTCACCGACCCGCAGTTGATTATGGGTATGATTCAAGACATTGTTGCAGAAATGATTAGCGGCGATGAGGAGTTGCATATTCAGACAAAACCATCTATTATATTAGTAATCGGCGTCAACGGTGTAGGTAAAACCACAACCATTGGTAAAATGGCGCTGCGCCTGCAAAAAGAAGGAAAAAAAGTCATTTTGGGTGCTGCCGATACGTTCCGTGCCGCTGCGATTGAACAATTGGAGGTTTGGGCAAACCGTGCACAAGTGGAAATGGTAAAACGTGACGAAGGTTCCGACCCCGCTTCCGTTGTATTTGACACCATTGCAAAAGCAAAATCAGTTGGAGCAGATGTAATTATTTGCGATACAGCAGGCCGTCTGCACAATAAGAAGAATCTAATGGACGAATTGGCAAAAATCAGCCGCATCATTGACAGAGAGCTTCCGGACTGTGACAAAGAAGTATTGCTTGTACTGGATGCCACTACAGGTCAAAATGCGGTCAATCAGGCAAGAGAGTTTAAAAATGCCGCCGGTATTTCAGGTATTGTGCTGACAAAATTGGACGGTACTGCAAAAGGCGGCGTAGTGCTTGCCATTCGAGAAGAATTACAGCTGCCTGTAAAATTCATTGGTGTAGGTGAAAAAATACAAGATCTTCAGCCATTTGATGCTCATGCATTTGCTGCAGCATTATTTGAAAAAAGAAATGATGACGAGCCGGAAGCAGATGAGGATGAAGAAGACGAGGATTTTGACGATTTTTATAAGGATTAACGTTTATGAAGTTTATCATAGCAACCCATAACAAAAAAAAATTAGCGGAAATGGAACGTATTTTGAATCCTATTGGGATTGAGGTTTCCACTGCACAGCTACAGGAAGTAGACGAAACAGGAACCACTTTTGCGGAAAATGCGTATCTAAAGGCAAATGCTGCATGCAAAGAAACAGGATTACCGGCCATTGCAGATGATTCGGGATTGGCAGTAGACTCTTTAAACGGCGCCCCCGGAATCTACTCTGCCAGATATGCAGGTGAACATGCGACAGACCTGCAGAAAATGGAGAAATTGTTGTACGAATTAAAAGACGTACCAAAAGAAAAACGGACTGCTCGTTTCGTGTGTTCCATTTGCTGTGTGTTTCCAAACGGAGATTGTATTACCGCAGAAGGAACTTGTGAAGGAACTATCGCATTTGAATTGACTGGTGACGGCGGATTTGGTTATGACCCAATCTTTTTGGTGGGAGAACAATCTTTCGGTCAGTTGTCCGATGAGGAAAAAGACCGTATCAGTCATAGAGGAAAAGCGCTTATGCTGTTTTCTCAAAAATTACAAGAGTATTTGAATAATTGATAAAGGAGCATACCATGCTAACAAGTAAACAACGCGCTTATTTGCGTGCTATGGCAAATTCTATCGAAACCATTTTGATGGTTGGAAAAGGTGGCATTAGCGACGACATTGTAAAGCAAGCAAATGATGCGTTGAAAGCAAGAGAATTGATTAAAGGAAAAGTGCTGGAGACAGCGCCGCATTCTCCGCGCGATACAGCAGAAGAAATTGCAGAAAAAACAAAGTCTGATGTGATTCAGGTGATTGGTACAAAGTTTATTTTGTACCGTAAGAATCAGCAAGACCCTAAAATTGTTTTGCCGAAATCTAAGAAAAAATCATAGATTGGTCGTGATGTGCTGTGATGCAGAAAATTGCAATTTTGGGCGGTACGTTTAATCCGATTCATAATGGTCATTTGCATTTAATCAAACGGTTTTCTGAAAAAATTGGATTTGACCGTGTTATTTTGATTCCCACCAAAGTTCCTACCCATAAGGGAGAAGAACATTTGGCGGATGCAGTACATCGTGTCCGTATGTGCCGGTTGGCGGCAAAGGAATTCGGTTACGAAGTCTCTGATATGGAAGTGCAAAGAGAAACACCCAGCTACACAGTTTTGACGTTAGAAGCGTTAAAACATAAATTTCCCAATGATATGCTTTATTTTATTACAGGGGAAGATATGTTTTTATCTTTGCTGACATGGAACGACCCTGACCGTATTTTTCAATTGGCAACCATTTGCTCTGCGCCTCGCAGCATAGAGGGAATGGGGAAAATGGAACAATATGCCCAAATTCTGAAAACGCACGGTGCAAATACGATACTGGCTAATATTGATTTTTTACCTATATCATCTACATTGGTCAGAACTGTATGGAAAAATGGAGAGGATATTTCCGACTTCGTTCCTGCAGCTGTTGTGAATTATATGAAACAATATGACTTGTATAAGGAGTAAGTCTATGAATTCAAAACAATATAAAGAGATTATTCGTCCGTTTTTGTCTGATAAACGTTTTCGTCACTCTGTTTATGTTGCGGAGGAATGTATTGCGTTGGCAAGCAGATATGGCGTAGATGAAAAAAAGGCGGAAACAGTCGGAATTTTACATGATATTATGAAAGAGCTTCCAAAAGAAGAACAATTGAAAATGATGGAGGACTCTGGTATAATACTCACTGATGAAGAGCGCGACGTTCCAAAGCTTTGGCATGCAAAATGCGGATATTTGTATATGAAACAAGTACTGCATATTGAAGATGAAGAGATGCTTAACGCAGTACTGTACCATACAACCGCACGTGCTCATATGACCCAGTTGGATAAAGTGTTGTTTGTAGCGGACTTTATCTCAATGGACCGTGACTACGAAGGTGTAGAAAAATTGCGGGATTTAGCAAGAGAAAGCCTTGATAAAGCAGTATTGGAAGGTTTAATATTTTCTATTCAGGATTTAACATCAGCTCATAAAACGGTACATCCTGACAGTGTAGCGGCATATAATTGGGCAATCAAACAGTTTGATTTATAAATTCTAATTTATGAACGCAATTTTCTAACCGGCAAAAGAAAATTGTTGACAAAGCGATATTTGCCGGAGAAATGGTGGGAGTGCATGACATCTTTAGAATTAGCAAAAGAAGCGGCAAAATATTTAAATAACAAAAAAGCAGAAGAAATTAAAATTGTCAAAATAGAGGATATTTCTTCCCTGACAGATTATTTTGTATTTGCAACAGGTACCAGCAATACTCATGTAAATGCATTGGCGGATGAATTGGAAGTCGGTCTGAAATCTGTAGGCATTATGCCTGACCATATGGAAGGTTACAGAGCAAATTCTTGGGTGTTAATGGATTATAACAGCGTAATTGTTCATATCTTTACACCTGAATCCCGTGAATTTTATGACCTTGACCGTTTATGGCAGGACGGAGAATCTATTGATATGAGCTTTTTAAATTAGGGGGAAATTCTGTGAAGTACGAACATCAACCATTAGAAGAAAAATGGCATAAAAAGTGGGAAGAAGCAGGAGTTTTTCATGCTTCCAATCAATCAGACAAAGAGAAATATTACGCACTGATTGAATTCCCTTATCCGTCAGGACAAGGGCTGCATGTAGGACATCCGCGTTCTTACACTGCAATTGACATTATTGCAAGAAAGCGCCGCATGCAGGGGTATAATGTGCTGTATCCGATTGGCTGGGATGCATTCGGTTTGCCTACTGAAAACTTTGCAATTAAAAATCATGTACATCCCAAAATTGTAACAGAACAGAATATTGCGCGTTTTAAACAGCAATTGATTTCTTTGGGTATTTCTTTTGACTGGTCCCGTGAAATTAACACCACGGACCCGGAATACTATAAATGGACACAATGGATTTTCCTTCAGTTATTTCAGCACGGTCTTGCTTATAAAAAAGAAATGGCTGTAAACTGGTGTACTTCTTGCAAGTGTGTGCTTGCAAATGAAGAGGTAGTAAACGGTGGTTGTGAACGCTGCGGAAGTGAGGTTGTGCGTAAGACAAAATCTCAATGGATGCTGAAAATTACAGAGTATGCACAACGTTTGATTGATGATTTGGATTTGGTAGACTATCCGGAACGTGTAAAAGCACAGCAAAGAAACTGGATTGGCCGTTCCACAGGTGTACAAGCCAAATTTGCTACCACAGCAGGCGACACAGTAGAGATTTATACCACTCGTCCGGATACGATGTATGGCGTTACATATATGGTTATCTCTCCGGAGCATCCCTTGATTGAAACTTGGAAAGATAAACTTTCCAACATGGATGAAATCCGTGCTTATCAGGAAGCAGCTGCAAAAAAATCTGATTTTGAACGTACAGAGGTTGCCAAGGAAAAAACGGGTGTGGAATTAAAGGGTGTAAAAGGTATCAATCCCTTGACACAAAAAGAAATTCCGATTTTTGTTTCCGATTACGTTTTAGTTTCTTATGGTACAGGCGCCATTATGGCTGTTCCGGGTCATGACGCACGTGACTGGGAATTTGCAAAAAAATTCAATCTTCCAATTGTTGAAGTTGTAGCAGGCGGCGACGTACAAAAAGAACCATTTACTGAAAATCAAAACGGTACCATGGTGAATTCAGATATTTTAAACGGCTTAACCGTTGAGGAAGCAAAGAAAAAGATTACAGCATACTTAGAAGAAAAAGGCATTGGACGTACAAAGGTAAACTTTAAACTGCGCGACTGGGTATTCTCACGGCAGCGTTATTGGGGTGAACCAATTCCGATTGTACATTGCGATAAATGCGGACAAGTTGCGGTTCCTCAGGAGCAATTACCATTGGAATTGCCTGATGTAGATTCTTACGAACCAACAGACAACGGAGAATCTCCGCTTGCCAAAATGACGGATTGGGTCAATACTACTTGTCCAAAATGCGGTGGTCCTGCAAAGCGTGAAACAGATACCATGCCTCAATGGGCCGGTTCTTCCTGGTATTTCCTTCGTTATATGGACCCGCATAACAATAACGCCTTGGCAAGCGCAGAAGCTTTAAAATATTGGGCTCCGGTTGATTGGTACAACGGTGGCATGGAACATACCACTTTGCACCTGCTATACAGCCGTTTCTGGAATAAATTCCTCTATGATATTGGAATTGCGCCAACCAAAGAGCCGTATGCCAAACGTACCAGTCATGGTATGATTTTAGGTGAAAACGGCGAAAAAATGAGTAAATCTCGTGGCAATGTAGTCAATCCGGATGATATCATACATGAATACGGTGCAGATACCATGCGTTTATATGAAATGTTCATTGGTGACTTTGAAAAAGCAGCTCCTTGGAGCACTGCAAGTATCAAAGGCTGCAGACGTTTTCTGGAACGCTTTTGGAATTTGCAAGAAATCATGACATCAGAGGAAGCGCTCAGTCCTAAATTGGAAGCTTCCTTCCATAGAGCCATCAAAAAGATTGGTGAAGATATTGAAGCTTTAAAATTCAACACAGCAATTGCAACATTAATGGCTTTGTTAAATGATATTTATGATATAGGTTCTGTCACCAAAGGCGAATTCAGATTATTTACCATATTGTTAAATCTATTTGCACCTCATATTTGCGAAGAAGTATGGGAGCATTCAAAGTTGGGCGACGGTATGGTTTGTCAGCAGCATTGGCCTGAATATGATGAAAGCAAATGTGTAGATAAAACCATTGAAATTGCAGTTCAAGTATGTGGAAAAATTCGTTGCAGATTAGAAGTTGCGGCAGATATTGATGCAGAAAGTGCAATTGCAGCTGCAAAGGCAGATTTAAAAGTAGCGGCAGAACTTTCAGGCAAACAAATTGTAAAAGAAATTTATGTACCGGGTAAACTGGTCAATATTGTAGCAAAATAAAAAACAGGCGCTTCAAAACGAAGCGCCTGTTTTTTTTAGATAGTAAAATTATGCTTGGTAAAAACAAAAAGGCCGAATCTTTCGATTCGGTATTGCCTTTTTGTTAGCATTTATTTCATTGATTAAGTGGGGGAAATCAATGAGCAAGTGACATTGCCTCTTGACTACATCTATAGTATACCTTTTTTATCTTGATAAGGTGTGACCGAATTATGAACAGATTAGTATAAATTTGTAAATTGTTCTATTTTATATGTCAAAGTGATGCATATGCGCTACATTTATTACGTGGTGAAAACAAAAAATGATGAGCAGAAAAAGTCCTTTTATTTGGAAAAAAAGGTAGACATTTTTTCACACTGGATTATTACCAAAAAATAGAAAATAATTAACGCAGTTAAGCCTTTTCGACATTTTATCATATCTATAATAAAAAGTCTACTTAATGTCTGCTTATTATTTCATTTGGAACAATACTGGTATAGAATCCATAGAATACGGTTTAAGAAGATATAAATGAAACCTGCAGCAATATTAATATGATGATATATGTTACATGGTTAAGCCTGAAGTATGAAAAGGAGTGTGTAACAAAGTGAACATGTATAAAAAATCCAGGCATATTCCCCTTGTATGTTTGTGCATGCTGCGGATACTTACCTTATTACCTCTCAATTGGATTGATACAGTAAGCGCAGCATCAAATAAAGCTTTAGGGAATGAAGAAACAGGTTCTGTTTCTGTAGAATATTTAAACGAAGAACGTACAGAAGCAGAAATTACTTATCTCATCCATACTGAACCAAAAGAGCCGGTAAATGTTATCTTTTTGGTAGACGCGTCCGATACAGGTAAGCAGTCGACACAAGAAGCAGGAGCTGTCATTGCAGGATGGAGCGGAAAATCCAGTGACATGGTGTATGCTTATGGTTCCAATCCGGTAAAAATTATTACATATGGCGGCGAACAAACAAACGAAACGAACTGGTTAGAGACAGCCGCAGAATATGACGCAAATTCTTCTTTAACTCAAATTGGTGGAGAAGCAAACGAGTTAACTGCGGTAGATAAAGCGCTGGAAGCAATACAAGAAGTAAAAGAGATGAATAATCATCCAACCGTTATTTTTTGGGCACTTGGTTCTTCTGTTAATAAAGAAGCCGAGCTTAGCGATAAATTAACAGAACTTGACGCTGCATTGGGAGATAACGGTGCTTTGGTTACATATCAATACAGTAAAACCGTAAGCAATGTGTTGAATCAGTTTGCTGATGAAGCAAAAGCATTGGAAGAATTCTATTCCAATGAATTATTGGTATCTTTTAGTAAAGCATTATTTGATCATCATGAAGGAACAATGAATTTAACCCTTTCACAAAATCAAACAATGATAGAAGAAATTACAGAAGTAAGTGCAGAACCAATTAAAGTAACGCTTGTATATGGAAACACGGAAGCTACGATTAACCAGGATAAAAAAGGTGTTACCATTCAAACAGGAGATTTGAATGCAGGTGATACACTGCAGGTAAAATTAAAAGTAAGATTAAATCCGGAGACAATGGGGACGGAATGTGTATTTGATGAGCAGACGTTTACTACTACCTATTATACAGGTCTGATTGATGAGACAAATCAAAATGGAAGTATCACGTTTCCTGAGGTAGTTTTAAATAAATCTGACCTTACCATTCGTTATGAGTTGGGCGATAATGTAACAGGAACGGTACCTCCAAATCAATCTGCTGCTTCCGGTACTGTTATAACACTTGCTGACGCATCTGATATTTCAAAAGAAGGCTACACTTTTGGCGGCTGGATTGTTACGGAGGGCACATATGCAGGTACACGTTATTCTGCTGGTGAAAGCATTACTATGCCCGATGAAAATATAACTTTAAAACCTGTTTGGGGACAAACGGGAGTATTTTTGGAAGTGGGACAAGTTGAAAAAGCGCCTGCTAAAAGTAATCAAATCATGGAAACAGCTGGTTTAAATCAAGTGCTGGATTTTAGTGATATTCTTATAAATGGAGAGTTTGTAGGCGATAAAGTACATTCTGTTACCTTTCGAGATGAATTATTAGATTATATGGATGACGCATCTGCGGAGGACTCCAGAAAAGTAACTGTAAAAGATAGAGCTGACATTGTCTACGCTCGTAATATTGCAGAGGAAGGAAGCTCTGTTATTGCTTATTTAGTGGAGGATGATAAACAAGGTTTTGATATGTATGTCAGTGCAGAAGGCGGAGTAAAAGCACCTTCTGACATTCGAGCTTTATTTGCACAATATAATTCTGATACCAGCACATTAGGAACAGGTTGGAATGCAAACCTTACAAAGATAGATTTTACGGGGAATTTCGATACATCTGAAACTACCACTATGGATGCATTGTTTTACGGTTGTACCGGTTTAACTACAGTGCTTGGTATGGAACAATTCAATACGCAAAATGTAACAAATATATCCAGATTATTTACAAACTGTTCTGCGATTGACAATATTGATTTAAGCGCATGGGATACCTCTAATGTGACAACTATCAGCAGATTGTTTCAGGGATGTACCAGTTTAAGTAATGTACGCTTAAACTGGAGTGAGACCAATACAAAAAATTTTTCAGATATCAGTTATGCATTTTATAATTGTGAAAGTTTAACATCTCTGACCGATACAGGCATCGAATCTTGGGTGCTGCCAAATGTGACGGAAGGTTCTGCTGTATTTTATAATTGCATTCAGCTACAATCTGCAAATTTAGAACGTTGGAATCCTACTAAAATTGTCAATTTACCATGGTTGTTTTATGGCTGTAAAAACTTGCAGGAATTTAGTTTAGACGGCTGGAGTGTTCCTTCTTTATTGAGTTTACAGCAAGCGTTTTCAGACTGCACAAAATTAGAGGTAATAGATTTAAGCAGTTGGACAGAAATTGATTCATTGAATAGTTTATATGGTACTTTTTCAGGCTGTACCAATGTCAAAGAAGTTAGAATACCGAATATTAAGTCCGGTTTTAAAACGATGTTCTTTTATTTTACCTTTGATGAATGTACCTCTTTAGAATTATTAGATATTTCCGGCTGGATTTTAGACGGATGCAATGAAAAAGTGGCTAATAGTGGCGGGGCATTTGATCTGACTACTGTCTTTTGGGGTAATACATATCCCGCTGGTCCGTTTACATTGCTGGCAGATAACTGGGAAGTCACAGTCGATGAAGTTCTAACAAATGCAGACCAGAAATTGGAGGTTCCATGGTATGATAGCCGAACCGATTTCAAAGCAAATGTTTCCATAAACAATTGGAATTTGAATAATACAGTGCAGGATTTATCCGGTCTTTCAAGAGGTTGGAGCGTATTGGGAAGAAAGGACCAAATTACCGAACTAAAAGGCTGGAGCGGATTAAGCGGAGTAACAAGTATGGAAGGGATGCTGAAAGGACAAAGCAGGCTGGAGAGAGTATCCATCACAGAAGCAAATATGCCAAACCTAACAAGCACAGCCAATATGTTCAGCGGATGCACCAACTTAACAGAAGTGGATTTGAGCGGATGGACAAGAATGGAAAGCCCAGCAATCACAGGAATGTTTACCAACGCTCCGGTAAATATTAATTTGACAGCAGATAACGATGCAATCGGAACAGCAATCAAAGAAGAGTATGAGAAGAATACATCTTCCGTGAGAAAAACAATGGAGAATGCAGGCGTAAAATCCATTGGTAAACATAATATACAAAGAAATACCAATTCTACAGAGCCCAAATATACAGCAGAAGAAGATACTTCGATGTATGGTACAATAGAGCAACCATTGGTAAAAGAAGTCAATAAAGAAAACAATGAAATACGTTGGCATGAAGAGGAAACACCTGCAGGAACAGAGCTATATCTGAAAACAACAATTCAGTATGTGGGGGATATAGGAGCAAAATCAGAAGATATCAATTTAGAGGTAGTATTGCCCCAGGGAATGGTACCTGCACAAGAACCTGAAGTGGTAATAGGAGGCTTTCAATATATAGGAGAGAACACCGGATATAGAAGCGGTACGGTAGAGGCAGCCCCCACATTAAGTACCAATGAAGCAGGAAGAACAGTAATGACAGCAAAAGTGGGAAGCATGTACACGGGAACAGAAATAGAAATGAGCTTTAAAGTAAAATTGGAGGATGTAGAAGAAACAGGGCAATATAAGTTATGGGATGTAACAGCCACAACCAAAGATAAAAATTCAACATCAGAAGACACACTGCGCTTCTGGGAAGCAGTGACTACAGAAGGAACAGAATATCCAATTACAATAGAAAGCACAGGAACAGGACAAGCGTGGACAGATGTGAGCAGGGCAGCACCGGGAACACCAATTACGGTATATACACAGGGTGGAACAGTAGAAAGCATCACAGCCACAGACAGCAATGGAACTACAATTGATATTTCAGAGGCAGAAAAAGTGCGCATAGCGGGAACAATGCAAGAAACAAATCAATATACATTCCAAATGCCGTCAGCGGCAGTGACGGTAAAAGTGGTATTTGCTCAAAGTCAACAGCCGCAAACACCGGGAGAAACTCCACAAACAGGGAATATGGAAGGAACAGGAGGAATGGAGAGTCCCCGGACAGGAGATACAAACAGTATGGTTGCAGTTATTGCAGCAGTAAGTATATGTGCGGCAGGAGTGCTTTTATATATGCTTTCCAAAGGTAAAAAGCAGAGATAACCGCAAATAGAGTTCTCTTTAATAAATAGCTGTAGCTGCTCTATTATTCATAGCTTTAGTAAGCAAGGGAGAAGTGAAAAAACTTCTCCCTTGCTTTTTTGCGTTTTTTGACACAATGAGACCGAAATATGCAATTTATACAATATGAAAATGTGTACAAAATCTTTGGGAAATATATTGACATGGGAAATAAAATTTGCTATTATTTAGGTTAGCGAAAGCTAACTGATGAGATCAATCATTCTAAATCGTTTGGAGGATCTCTTTTATTTTCATCAATAGTTAGCTAAGACTAACTTTGGTAGGGGGAGCGCTTTGAAGAAAATTGCAATTTATGGAAAAGGCGGTATAGGAAAATCTACCACAACGTCCAACTTATCTGCAGCATTTAGCAAAGAAGGTTATAAAGTGGTGCAGATAGGTTGCGACCCAAAATCAGATTCCACAAAAAATTTGATGGGTGGCAAAGGGATTCCCACCGTATTGGAACAAATAAAGGCAAAGGGGGATGATTTGAAAGTAGAGGATATTGTATTTACCGGATTCGGCGGTGTTCTATGCATTGAAGCAGGTGGTCCTACTCCCGGAGTTGGTTGTGCCGGCAGAGGCATTATTACAGCATTTGAAAAATTGGAAGAACTTCAATTTTTTGAAAAGTATCAGCCTGATGTTGTACTGTATGACGTATTGGGTGACGTAGTTTGCGGCGGTTTTGCAATGCCAATTCGCGGCGGATATGCGCAGGATGTGTATGTAGTATCATCAGGTGAGATGATGTCTCTGTTTGCAGCCAATAATATTGCAACTGCAATTAAAGGGTTTGGCAAAAGAGGTTATGCTAAATTACAAGGTTTAATTTTAAATAAGAAAAATATTGAAAACGAAGATGAAATAGTAAGAAAGGCATGTGAAGAAATAGGTACATCAATTGTGGCAACCATTCCAAGATGCGGAGATATTCAAATTGCGGAAAATCAAGGCTGCACTGTTTTAGAAGCATTGCCTGAATCTGAAATGTGTGAAATTTATCGTGCTTTGGCAAGAGATATGATGAAAGTGGGGAAATAGAAATGAAAATGAAAAAAGGTGTTATTGGTGTTGCGGCTGCATTAGCTGCAATTTTAATGGTAGCTTCAGGTTGTTCCAGTTCCGGTGGCTCAACAGAATCGGGGACAGATACAACTTCTACTGCTGTTTCTGCTACAAATCAGCAATCCGAAGGATTTGAAATCAAATATCCTGAATCATTACAAGAACAATTTGGTGAAAGCTTAAAAATGGAAAAAACACCGGAACGTATTATTGTTATGACAGCGGGTCCTGTTATGACTTTGTACGAAATGGGTGTGGACATGGTTGCTATTCCAAACTCCTCTATTACTGAATGGCCGGATGATTTGAAGGCAGAACGTCTTCCATTCGGCATGAATGAAATTGATATGGAAAGCATCATTGCTTTAAAACCGGATCTTGTTATTCTTTCCAGCACAAATAAAGAAAAATACGGCAATACATTAGAAAGCCAAGGCATTGCTTGTTACTATGTAAATGCAGGTCCAACAGTGCAATATGATGATATCAAAACAGAAGTACAAATTTTAGGTGAAGCATTTAATAAAAAAGAAGAAACTGATGCTATTATGAAGAAATTTACTGACCTTGAAACCGATATGGCAGCATTTAAAGAGAAAAGCGGCGGTAAATCTGTTGGTATCCTCTTCTCTTATCCACCATCATATATGCAAGGCAGCGGCGGTTACCTAGGCGATATGTTAGAAAAACTTGGTTATGTAAACATTTCGGATAAAGACGGTCAAGCTACTTCAAATGCACAATTGAGTATGGAAGACTTAATCGTTGCAAATCCTGATTTGTTGTTTGCTGTTTCTCCAACAACCAAAACAGGTGATGATTTAAAAACTTCTTACGAACAAGAATTTGCAAATAACCCTCAGACTTGGAACCAATTAAGTGCCGTTCAAAATGATAAAGTTGTTTACTTAGGAAGCATTTATGCAAAATCTTCCGGTATTAACATTATTGATGACATTCGTTCTTTGATGAACCAATTAGAGCAATACAATTAGAAATAGGTTGTTTTAAATGAATAAAAAACAGAAACATGCAATCAAAGTCAGTGTTTTTTTTATCGTGGTGCCAATTTTAATTTTCGTTTTGGCTATTTTAGCTTTAAGAATTGGTAGTGTAAATTATTCAACAGCAGAAATTTTTAACGGTTTATTTGATGCCAACAGTTCAGTACATACAATTATTATAGACCTTAGATTACCAAGAGTAATACTGGCGATTATCATTGGTATGTGTTTGGCTGCTGCAGGCGCTTTATTACAGGCGGTTATGCAAAACCCTCTTGCAGACCCCGGTATTATCGGTGTTTCATCAGGCGCCAGTACGGCGGCAACTATCATCTTTTTGGTATTTCCCACAGCTACCGCTTCTGTGCCGATTTTTTCCTTCGTTGGTGCGGCCGGTGCTTGTGTACTGATTTATTTATTGTCTTGGAAAAGGGGTGCTGACCCTGTCCGAATTATTTTGGCAGGTGTAGCCATTAATACCATGTTAAGCGGTGTTACCTCCTTCTTAACTCTCATGAACTCTGACAGCTTACAAGGTGTGCTTTCTTGGTTAAACGGCAGTCTTTCCGGAAAATCTTGGTATCAAGTACAGACCATGGGTATTTACGGTGCAATTGGTATTGTATTGGCATTATTGTGTATCAAAGGTGCAAATGTATTGCAGCTTGGCGATGATATGGCAAAAAACTTAGGTACCCGTGTCAATTTGACTCGCGTACTGCTTTCCGCGGTATCCGCATTTTTAGCTGCTTCTACCGTTGCTGTCGTAGGTATGATTGGGTTTGTTGGTTTGATTGTTCCGCATGTTACCAGAATGCTTGTTGGTTCCAATCATAAGGTGATGCTTCCGGCGTCTTTGTTGCTGGGTGCGTTTGTGGTACTTGCAGCAGATACCATAGGACGAACCATAGTAGCTCCAATTGAAATTCCTGTCGGTATTGTAATGTCGGTAGTAGGCGGTCCATTCTTCCTCTTTTTGCTGCGCAGAAAAAGAAAAGCAAGAGCATAATGACCATATTGGAAAGGAGAACCTTTTATGCAAATAAGTGCAAACCATTTAAAAATTGGTTATGATGATAAAATTGTGGTTCCCGATTTTGATGTTGTAATTCATAAACATGATATTACAACGTTTATAGGTCCCAATGGATGCGGAAAATCTACAATTTTAAAAGCACTCACGCGTATTTTAAAATGCGGGGGTGTGATTGAAATTGATGGAAACAGCATTCATACTATGCCAACAAAAGAGGTAGCGAAAAAAATTGCTATTTTATCTCAGCAGCAAACCATGCCGCCGGACATTACCGTAGAAGAATTGGTTGGCTTTGGAAGAATGCCATATCAAAAATTTCTTCAAAGATTATCTGATGAAGATAAAAAAATTGTAGATTGGGCTATGGAGGCAACCAGTGTTTCTCATATGAGAAAACGCAGCATTTTTGCATTGTCAGGCGGTGAAAAACAGCGTGTTTGGATTTCTGTAGCACTGGCGCAAAAACCTGAAATGCTGTTTTTGGATGAACCGACAACTTATTTGGATATCCAGCATCAAATTGAAATTATGGAATTGGTGCAAAAGCTGAACAAAGAGACAGGGATTGGAATTGTCATGGTATTGCATGATATTTCTCAAGCTTTGGAAGTAAGCAGCCAAGTTGTTGTGATTAAAGATGGAAAAAAATATGCGCATGGTACTCCGCAGGAAGTAATTACGCCTGAAATGCTGCGAGATGTTTACGGTGTGGAAAGCAGAATTATTCCCATTGAAGGCAGACGTTGCCCTATTATATGTTATGACGGACTATGCCATATAAACTAATTACAGAAAGGACTTTTTGTTTTGGTAAAGTTAGAGTCACTTAAAACATTATCTCAAGTGGAGTCAATCAAAGATGTAAAACCTCTGGCAAAAACAGTTTTTCCCGGTGCGCACTGTCCTTTATTTGGTTCAGCACTGATTTTAAAAGGTGTAACGGATGCACTTATGATTGTAATAGGTACCGATGAATGTACTTATTATACGAAAAAGTTCTCTTTAGGATATGACAGCTTTGGCGGTATGGATGGGCGTTGTGTCTCTTTGGTATTAGACCAACATGATGTTACATTTGGATGCGCAAAGAAATTGGAAGCAGGTATCCGTCAAATGTATCAGGAACGCAAACCTTCCGCTATCTTCCTAGTTACTACTTGTGTGGTTGAAATTACGGGAGACGATGTGGATTCGGTTGGTGATGTACTTTCAGATGAACTTGGTATTCCGATTGTTACAGTACATACTGAACATTTCCGCTGTGAAAGTCACATGCAAGGAATGGAACGCGTATTGACTGCTTGTGCAGAGTTAATGGAACCTTGTGATGAACAAGTAGATGGAATCAATATTCTGGGTCACCGTTTTGGAGAGTTGGAAAAAACAGAATTTGTCCATGTATTACAAGACCATGATATTTGCGTTCATATGAAATTACCTTCTGATGAATGTACCGTGGCTGATGTGGCCAATGCTTCAGCAGCAAAGGTAAACGTTGTTACCAATGCCATTGCGTTACCGTTGGCAAAGAAAATGCAAACACGCTTTGGGATTCCTTACATTGAATTTTATAATTTTTGTAGTCCTGATGCTGTATATCATGCTTACAAAGATTTATTCAATTACTTAGGAAAACCATTTCCCAAAGAATTGGAAGAGAAATATCAGCATGCTTTGGCAACAGTAGCAGAAGCCAAAAAGACGTTAGACGGAAAAAGTTTTATTTACGGTAATACAACTTTACCCATATTTGAATGTATTGCTTTTTTGGTCAGCTTAGGTATGAAACCTCTTTTGGTTCAAACAAAAGAGATACCTGAAGAACAACAATGTTATATTGAGCAGATTAAAAATGCAGGGTATGACCCGTACATAACAAAGTCTGCAAATATTACACCGTTGCAGCCATTGTACGATATTTTAAAACCAACCTTTTATATTGGACATGAAAATCCAATGAATTTAATAAAAAAGGGAATTACACAGCTTACTTTGGACAAAGCCGCTAAAAAATTAGGCTTTGAATTAACAGAAGAAGTGGTTTCCGTATTTGTAAATGCAGCATCAGCGCCGAACCAAATTCCGGAAAGCATGCGTGCAATGATGGAAATGATGAAACAGGGAGGCGTAAAACGTGGCTGAGACAGGAATTGTAAGATATTTGCCAACACCGTCTGACCGTATGGGATTGTTATGGACATTGCTTACGATTAAAGACGGCGTAATATTGGAACTGGGTCCTTCCGGTACTACCCACTATAGTATGGAGTCCATTTCTGAATTTGGAATTCCAATGCGCGGTAATTTATATTGTACGCATATTGATGAAGATAATATCATCATGGGTGATACTGCTCGTTTTGAAGAAGCGATTATTGAACTTGATGGTGAGAGACATCCTGATTGTATGTTTTTGATGGGGTCTTCTCTTACCTCTGTAATTGCAACGGATATCTACGGGATATGCCGTGTGGTAGAGAACGATGTGTCTGCTAAATTGATTCCCTTTGACCAAGGCGGTTTTGTTGGGGATTACAGCTATGGCTTACAACTTGCTTTGACTTCCATTACAAAAGCGTTGGCAGAAAAAACGCAGGAAGTAAAACCACGCACTTTCAATATTTTGGGTGCAGGTATGGACAGTTATCGCATGAAGTCTGATGTAAAGGAAATCTGCCGTTTAATGGAAGAAGCTTTTGGTTGGACTGCACACGAAATTATTCCGTGTGAAAGTACATTGGATAGTTTCCGTCATGCAGGTTCTGCTGCAGTGAATCTTGTCATCAGAGATGAGGCGTTACCGGCAGCAAAAATATTGGAGGAACGTTGTGAAACTCCATATGTCACAGGTATGCCGTATGGATATCAAGGCACATTAAAATGGCTGGAACAGGTGGCTGCCTCTATTGGAGAATCTGTTTCTCCGAAATTGATTGCGGACATACAAGAAAAAAGTATGGATTTGAGACGCATTAAAATGTGGTCAAGAATGAATCCAAATCAGAAACTGAAATTTGCAGTGGTAGGCAACTACCATTTGGCAAAGGGGTTATCTCAATTTTTTGAGGACGAACTGGGTATGACTCCAACTATCAAGTTATGCTCTCACTCCTTAAAAACAGTAAATGAGCCTGATGAAACCATTGTACATTGTGAAGATGAAACAATCAAAATTCAGCAATTGGAATCGTTGGAAGATACCTTTATTGCTGCAGACGGTATTTCATTACATGTAGCAAAAGAAAATAACTATAAACTGCGTGTATCTTATCCGTCACCCGGATTTACACCTATAGCAAATCATCTGCCTCTGTGCGGTGAGTACGGAACTGATTTTGTCGTTGAAGAAATATACAATTATTTGAGAATGTTAAGGGGGTAGTTCGGCGTGAAAGTAAGCATTTTATATTCTTCCAAAACAGGCAATACACGGAAGTTGGCATATAGTATTGCCAACGAACTAAGCGATTTTGAGATTACAATTACAGATATCAAAACTATGGAGAGCCTGCCTCAAGCAGATGCGTATCTGATTGGTTACTGGGTAGATAAAGCGCAGCCGAATGAAGAGGCGAAACATTGTATTGAACAAATTACAGGAAAACCTGTTGGGCTGTTTGGCACGTTAGGTGCGTATGCTTATTCGTCACATGGCTCCCAATCTATGCAAAATGCCAACGCCATGTTAGGGGAAGGGTGCACATTAATCGGCAGCTTTTTATGTCAAGGTCCCGTAGACCCTAAGCTATTGGAACGTTTTAAAAGCTTGCCGCCGGATAATCCGCATGCGTTAACGCCTGAAAAGAAATTAAGACACAAAGTTGCAGCTTTGCATCCCAATGATTTGGATGCAAAATATGCCGCACAGCTATTTAGAGAACGATTGGAACAATTATCATAAAAAAGAGCTCTGCTACCACGTGGCAGAGCTCTTTTTTGTTTATATTAATAAGGCAGAGGTGGCTTTAATAATAGAATGATGATAGTCGCCCATACGATACAAATCATTGGGAGTGTAATCATAAATTTTTTATGCTTTGTTTTATGTCGAATACTCAGCATTGTAAGATACATCAATGGTGCACCTCCAAATAGAGCAGTGAAAAGCAATGCTCGTTCGGATATACGGTTGTAATAATGTTTTTGCATTGCTCGTCGTTTATCAATAATGGTCATACTCATTGCAGCTATATTCATAATGACCAAATAAATGATGAGAGTTGTCCAAAAAATTTTCATTTTTACTTCTCCAAAGTTTCAGCTTTTACGCATATTTTAAATAAAGCGTTACTATCAATATAGCATAAGGCTTTGTCCTAACTATGAACGTATCAGAAGTATTGCAGAATTGAAACATAAGGGGAATGCATTTTGATTAAGTTAATGAAGAACTATCCAAAGATTACAGCAGCCATTGTGTTGGTTTTCGTATTGGTTATCTCTATTATTGTAAAACAATTGGTGCCTCTTTTTGTGAATAATGAGGAACAGACTGTATCTTCACAAATAAGCAGTATATCAACAGAACAAACGAATACAGAACCTATTGTCAGCAATACAGCGGAAGAAGAGGAAGAAATGCGGGCAGTATGGGTACCGTTTATGAGTTTGACTATGAGCAGTGAAAGTGATAAAAGTGAGGCTGCTTTTCAGAAGAAGTTTGATGAGATTGTGAAAACATCAAAGGAAAAAGGAATGAATACACTGATTGTTCAGGTAAGACCGTTTGGAGATGCTTTTTATCGTTCTTCTTTATTTCCATGGTCACATCTTTTAACGGGCACACAAGGGCAAGACCCTGGTTACGATCCTTTGGAATATATGGTGAAAGCGGCACATGAAAACGGTTTGGAAATCCATGCATGGGTGAATCCGCTTAGAATCCAACTCAATACCAATCCCGGTGAACTGGCAGAGAATAACCCTTATACACAATGGAGTCAAGATGAATCTAAAAAAAGGTGGGTAGTCGAATATGAAAGTGGCAAATATTTTAATCCTGCATATACGGAAGTAAGAAAGTATATTGCAGACGGAGTTAAAGAGATTGTTCAGAATTATGATGTGGACGGAATTCAATTTGATGATTATTTTTATCCAACGCAGGACAGTGTCTTTGACCAAGCGGAATACGATGCTTATAAAGAAGAAGCAAGCCAAAACGGCGTTCCTATGGAATTATTGGAGTGGAGGCAGGCAAATATTAACGCTATGGTTTCCCAAGTATATGCAGAGGTCAAACAAACAAAACCGGAAGTAGTATTTGGAATTTCTCCGCAAGGCAATTTACAGAATTGTTTGAATATGGGAGCAGATGTTAAAACATGGTGCAGTACGCAGGGATACATTGATTACATATGTCCTCAATTATATGTAAATTTTGAGCATCAAGTGCTGCCGTTTGGTTCGGCGGTAAAAGAATGGAGAGATTTGGTTACCAATCCATCCATTAAATTATATTTCGGTTTGGGATTATATAAAGCAGGTTCTGATGTAGACGGAGGTACTTGGCAGAAATCGGATACCATTATAGCCGACCAAATTCAGGCGGGGAGAGAAGCTCAAGGGGATGGTTTTATGTTTTATTCCTATGATTATCTAAATCATGAGCAGACAGAACAAGAAGTACAAAATGCAGTAAAATTATTAAATTAATGCGATTGCTATATAAAAAGGACTTTTCTAAGTGAAAGTCCTTTTTTCGCGGTATTTATGATTTGATATGTGATATAGTGAAAATGGTATTCATGCAGTTGTCGGTATTCCGTAACAATCATTTTCGTTTGCTTTTGTAATGTGTACTGCAACAAGTTGGCCGCACAGATTTTTGTCTGAATGGAATTGAACAGGTGTATAATTTGCAGTATAACCCTCATATAAATTGGTATTTATTTCGCGTTCCACCAAAACATCTTGTATCGTACCGCATTGTTGGTTTAAAAATGCTTGTTTTGTTTGATTGGTTACGTGCATCATTTGTTTGCTGCGTGTTTCTTTCACCTTTTTTGTGATTTGATTCGGTGCATTGCAGGCTTTTGTTCCGGGACGCTGAGAATATGCGAATACATGAACTTTGGAAAAAGAAATTTCTTTTGCAAATTCCAGAGATTGCATAAATTCTTCTTCTGTTTCACCCGGGAATCCTACCATAATGTCAGTTGTAATTGCAGCATTGTCAAATGCGTTACGAAGATTTTGAACAATGGTTCTGTATTCCTCTGTCGTGTAATGACGATTCATACGTTTTAAAGTTTCATCACAACCGCTTTGCAATGACAAATGAAATTGCGGACAAAGTTTTTGTTGTTTGGAAAGACGAATAATGACATCTTCACTGAGCTGTTCAGGCTCCAAAGAGCCTAAACGCACGCGCTCGATTCCGTTTATGGCGCAAACTGCTTCCACAGCATCACAAAGATGTAAGTTGATATCTTGTCCAAATGCGGAAAGATTAATTCCTGTCAGAACAATTTCTTTATATCCTTTTTCAGATAATTGGGTGACTTCAGCAATTAAATCGTCCAATGGTTTTGAGCGTACTCTTCCTCTTGCATAAGGAATAATGCAGTAAGAGCAAAAGCGATTGCATCCGTCTTGAATTTTAATAAAAGCACGGGTACGTTCATAAAAATTTTCTACGGACATACTTTCAAATTTTTCTTTTGTTTGGTGAGGGACAATGTCAATAATTCGTTGACGCGTAGATAAATATTGCAAAATATGAGGAAGTAAAGAAGAACGATTGCTGTTGCCAAGCACAATATCTGCATCGGTCAGGTCTTCAGCCAGTTCAGGGAATGCCTGAGGCATACAGCCGGTTAATACGATAACCGCATGCGGATGCTCTCGACGGGCTTTATGAAGTGTCTGTTTTACTTTGTGGTCACTGGTGGAAGTAACGGTACAGGAGTTCAGTAAAATAATATCAGCATCTTCGCCTGTTTGGCATGCGGAAAAACCACCCTGAAGCAATTGATTCAGCATGGCTTGCGTTTCGTATTGATTTACTTTACAGCCTAATGTAATGGTAGAAACTTTCATGGATACCTCTCAATTTTCTTTTGATATGCGTTGTTGGTCAATAAATTGAAACAATATATGGCAACTATGCATATTGATTCTATTTCATTTTAATGATAATATGGTTAAAAGAACAGTTTTACTGAAACGAATATACATGTTTATGGAGGGTCATTATGGAAACAGCGACAATTTTATTGGATAATGGCGACAAAGTAAATAGATTTGTAACTGCGATGAGTAAATATCGCTGCCCGATTCACCTTACCACAAAGCGTTACAAGGTTGATGCAAAGTCCTTAATCGGTATTTTTGGTATGGATTTAACAAAACCGCTTACTGTAGAAATTGGAACGCCCAACCACCAAGTGGAACGGGAGCAAATAGATGCGGTGTTACAAGATTTGGAAGAATTTGCAGTATCCGCTGCATTATAATTGGCAGGAGTATCCGTTTACTCCTGCTATTTTTATATTTGTTGTTCCAATTCTTCGCTTAGCTCACTCCAAGTGACCAGAAGCTGCTCACTTTCTTCTTTAAATGCATTCATTTGTTCGGTAATTTCAACAGCAGCTTGATAATCGCTGGCAATTTCAGGTTGCAGCAACGTTTGCTCCAATTTTGCAATTTCTTGCTCCAGTTGTTCAATTTTTTCTTCTGTACGTTTTAAAGCAGTTCTTTTTTTGCGGAGTTCAGACTCCCGTTCTTTGCGCAATTTATAATCGTTTACTTTAGGTGTGATGATTTCCTGTTTTTGCTGCTGAACTTTTTGATGCTCCAAATAAGTGTCATAGTCACCAATATATTGCTCAATTCCGTTTGGCGTAAGCGCATAAATTGTGTCTGCCATTTTATTGATAAAATAGCGGTCGTGAGAGATGATAAGCAATGTGCCTTCATAGGACTGTAATGCAGATTCCAGCGCTTCACAAGACTGAATATCCAAATGGTTTGTAGGTTCATCCAGCATTAAAAAATTTGCTTTTGAAAGCATTAAAATCAGAAGTAAGACACGAGCGCGTTCACCTCCGCTTAATGCGGAAATCGGTTTGAATACGTCGTCGCCAAAAAATAAAAATGCGGCCAATCCGCAGCGTAATTCTGTCTGTGTCATAGAAGGATATCTATCCCATACTTCATCCAGTACAGTTTTGTCTTCATGTAATCCGGCTTGAATTTGGTCATAATATCCGGTTTCAATATCGGCACCAAATTGAATACTGCCGCTGTCCGGAGATTGCATACCCAATAACGTACGGAACAGTGATGTTTTACCGCATCCGTTGGGACCGATTAAAAAGATGCGCTCTTTGCGATGAATATCCATGGTAACATGTTTAAAAACAGGTTTTGAATCGTAAGACAACGAAATATCTTTTACGGTTAAAACATCGTTACCGCCTCGCTTTTGAATGTCAAAGTGAAACTCCATTGTCTCTAATTCATCAGCAGGTTTTTCCAAAGTGTTTTCCAAGCGCTCTATCATTTTTAGTTTGCTTTCAGCTGTTTTGATGTTGCGTTCACGATTCCAGCGCCGTTGTTGCTCCACAATTCCGTAAATACGGTCAATTTCCTTTTTGGTATTGTCATAATTGCGCTGTACGGTTAAATTGTGTTCTGCTTTTAATTTTAAATAGGTGCTGTAATTTCCTTTGTATATGGTAAGTTTGCCGTGTTCCAGTTCAAAAGTACGGTTGGTAATACGGTCTAAAAAATAACGGTCATGAGAAATGACAAAGACGGCGCCTTTGTAGGAACGTAAAAAATCCTCCAGCCATTGGACTGAAGAAATGTCCAAATGGTTGGTTGGCTCGTCTAACAACAATAAATTTGCTTCAGACAATAACAGTTTGGCTAACTGCAATTTTGCTTTTTGTCCGCCGCTTAGTGACATTACGGGCATTGCCATTTGTTCGTCACTAAATCCCAAACCGAGCAACGTAGAACGGGTACGTCCGCGAAAGGTAAGCCCGCCTTTATGTAGAAAGGCATCGTTTAAAACTGCATGTTGTTCAATCAAATCACTCAGTTTGTCCGATGCACTTTGTAATTGTTGGTTTAAATACTCCAGTTCTTGTTCCATATCCAGCAAAGAAGAGAATACGTTTAATACTTCAGCATAAGCACTGATATCGGAATCACGGCAGACATGCTGCTCCATATAACCAATATTGGTTTGTTTGGATTGAGCAATACTTCCGTTATCAGGGGTTAATGAGCCGGTCAGCAGTCGAAACAGAGTTGTTTTCCCACCTCCGTTTACACCTACCAAACCAATTCGTTCGTTTTCTTGTATTTCAAAGGAAACACCACTGAATATCGTGTCTGTACCATATGATTTTTCTAAACCGCTTGCGCTTAATAATGCCATTGTTTTCCCTCATTACTTTGCTGTGTTAATCCTTATTATTATAATAAAGAATGTTAATGAAATCAAGGGAAGAGGGAGGATAACAGAACTTATAAATAGTTTTTCCACATATCAATGTAAGCCTGACTGTTTTCTATAAATTCTTCTGCAATTTCTTTTTCTTTTGCTTTGGGCTGTTCCAGTTCATTTAACTTTTTGGTTATATCGATAATTCCCATGGTTGTGCCGTTAATCATCATTTCTGCAATGTGCTGTTCTGAAGAATCCAGCAGCGTGTTCATTTGAATGGAACCCCAAAGCATTGTTTGTTCCATCATTTTTTCTTTACTTGGCGTAACGTTATATTCGGACATTGCCTCATTGGCTTTTGCTTGTAATTTTTGATATTCTGAACATTGGTCTTTTAATTCTTTTTTTAAATCTTCCTTTTTAATCTTGGGTAAAAGAATGTTAATGGCATCTATGCCCATTTTAGACGCTTTAGATACTTCGTTCAATAAATTGGTATTTTCGTGATGCATATATAAAACCTCCATAATATGATTTTCTATAGTTTGCGGAGATTTTTGGGATTTATGTATTTCTGCTTTTGTGAAATATAAAAAAGCACATATTGGAACGATAATATGTGCTGCATTCAATGTTATATTTGTTTTGTTATATCATAGTTCTATTACCTCTAAATCATCAGGAATATAAAGATTACCCTGATAATATTGTTTTCCTTCTGCTGTATAAAGCTCTTTTCGATTTTTTATATTTTTATCTTCCGTATGATATAACAGCAAATTTTTTACATTCATTTTATTTGCCAATTCGCAGGCGTCTTTCACGGTAGAGTGATGTTTTTGATAAGGCGAAAATATATCTGCCTGTGAGTATAAGCAGAATGCTTCATGTAAAAGCCATTTACTGTTTTCCACGTATTGACGTTCACTTTCATGATACGGTTCATCTCCACAACACGTTAATTTTTCTCCATGGTCTAACTCAATACAAAAGCCAAATTGTTTTGCTTTTGTTGAGTGTATATCAAAAAATGTTATTTTTCTGTTTAAAATCATGCGCTCTTCTTTGTCTGTCACAGTAATCAAATGCAGTCTGTTACCTATAAAACGTGTTTCCTGTTTATCCAGCAATTTTTCTGCCATATCTGTTAGAAGGGATATTACTTCTTCATGTGCGTAAATATTAGCTTCTCCCGTATAGTTGCCACGATTCATATTTTGACATATCATACGCAGCATCCAAATAATTCCTAATAAGTGGTCAATGTGTTTATGTGTAACAAATATATCTTTTACTTGTGTCCATGGAATTCCGGCTTGCTTCAGTTGCCGCAAAAGTGTATTTCCTCCACCGCCGTCAACCAAAAAATAATTGCTATTCTCACTTAGTATAAAACAGGTGTTGTAACATTCTGTCACTACGGCATTTCCTGTTCCTAACATTATAATTTCCATACTTTATAAGAACTCCTTAATACGAAACTAAAATATATTTTTATATTATCACAGCTTTTCTTTGGTGTCATCTTTTTTATAGCTTGTTCATAAAGGTTATCATTATTAGATATTATATATTTTTATGCTTAAATTGGGGGAATACTATTTTTAGTAAAATAAAGATAAATGTTTTAGCATTTAAAAGTTAAAAATTGCAACGCAAATTTTTCTATGCTATAACAGCCTAGCAACAGCAGCAAAACAAACATTGAAAGGAACGTCTTTCAATATTTAAAATTTTGACTGTTGGCAAGAACGTTTTAGCTTTTTATAGTTAAAAATTGCATCGCAATTTTTTCTATGCTATAATTACAGCAATCAAACAGGGAGGAACAATTATGAAGTGTGGCATTTCTACATCTTGCCTGTATCCAATGGAAACAAAAGAATCACTTCAAACCTTAACTGATATGGGATTTCAAGAGTTTGAAGTTTTTTTTAATACATTTCGTGAAATACAATCTTCTTACACATTGGAGATGCGAAAACGCTTGGATGATTACGGTGCTGTTATGCGTTCGATACATCCCTTTACATCAGGATTTGAATCTGCTTTAATTTTTACAAATTATCGTACGCGTTTTTTAGATGGTTTGGAATTTTATAAGCAGTATTTTGAAGCAGCCAATATATTAGGTGCTTCAATACTGGTTCTGCATGGACAAAATAATTGCGGCAGATATGGCGGAATTGAGGAAAAGGATTATTTAGAAAAATATCTGGCGTTGTATGAACTGGGGCAGCAGTTTGGAATTACAGTAGCGCAGGAAAACGTAAATGGATTTCGCAGTGCCAATCCTTCTTTTATTCGTCGTATGAGAGAACAATTACAAAATTGCTGTGCATTTGTGTTTGATGTAAAGCAAGCAGTACGTGCCGGATTCGACCCTTATGACATGTGTGATGCTATGGGAAAAAATTTAATTCACGTGCATATCAACGATAATGCACCTTCACAGGATTGTTTGCTGCCGGGAAACGGAACAATGGATTATCCTCGTTTATTAAGGCAATTAAAGCAACAGGATTATCACGGCTCTTTTATTATTGAAGTGTATCGTAGAAATTTTGAGAAATTGGAAGAACTTAACAGTTCTGCAATGTATTTAAATGAAAAATTATCCAAATATTTTGGATAAACAGGTTGAAGTTTATAGATTTTATATGATATAATCTTAAAATAGTAATCAACATGTGGAGGGCTGTTTTATGAAATGTCCGTTTTGTTTTTATGAGGAAAGCAAAGTTATTGATTCCCGTCCAACAGATGAGGGAGAAAGAATCAGACGGCGCAGAGAATGCTTAAAGTGCGGAAAACGTTTTACAACGTATGAGATAATTGAAACAGTACCTGTCATTGTGATAAAAAGGGATAAGTCTCGCCAGGTATTTGACAGAAGTAAAATTCTAAGCGGCTTGCTTCGTGCCTGTGAAAAACGTCCCGTATCCATTGAAACATTAGAAAAAATTGTGGACGAAATGGAGTTTACATTACAAAACTCGCCTGATAGAGAAGTTCCGTCGGAACGAATTGGTGAATTGGCAATGGAAAAATTAAAAGATATTGACGAAGTTGCATATGTTCGTTTTGCATCTGTTTATCGTCAATTCCAAGATATACAAACCTTTATGGATGAACTGAAATCTATGATGAAAACGAAATAAATTCAGGTATAAAAAACAGAGCCATGTACATGCATGGCTCTGTTTTTTATTGGTTTAAATGATTCTTTCGATATAGTGACAGTAAACCTTTTAACATTAATTTATCATCGTAAATAATGGAATGATTGCAATGTTTTACAATCATTCCGGCCAATCCTCCTGTTGCCAGTAAAGTTGGCATTTCACCCAAATCGGCGGCAATACGGTCTATAATACCGTCTATCATTGCTGCGGTTCCAAATATAATACCGCTTTGCATACAATGAGTTGTATTTTTTCCAATGATTTGTGGGGGAGCATCTAAGCTGATATGAGGCAATTGTGACGCTTGATTTGACAGCGCCTCTAAGGAAAGTCCTACGCCCGGAATAATCATACCGCCGGCATAGTTCCCTTGTTTATCAATGACAGAGACTGTGGTAGCTGTTCCCATGTCAAATATTACAATAGGGGTAGGGTATGATTCCAATGCTGTGACAGCATTTACAATCAAATCTTTTCCCAATTGGTCAGGATTATCTATGGTTATGGATAAATCAGTTTTGATTTGATTGCTCACCATAATCGGTTCTTTTCCGATTAGCAGTGCAACAGCAGACAAAATGGTCTGTGACAAATTTGGTACTACCGAAGATATAATGCTTCCCGTTATACTGGATAACGCAACATGCCGTATTGCAAGGACGTCTTGAATCAATACAGCATATTCGTCAACCGTTTTGGTATGGTCAGATGAGATACGGGAAGTAAAGACAATTTCCTCTGTTTTTGTATCAATAATTCCCAACACAATATTTGTGTTTCCAATATCCAATGCAAAAATCATAACAATCCCTTTTCTTCTATTGTTTTTGACTTCGTTTTAGTTTTAATAATACTTTTGCAATCACACACGTAATAATGCCTGCAATCACTGCTTCCGCAACCCCGTTGGTACCTACAACAAACATAATGGTACCCAGCAGAGCATCAGAAGCTATATTGTTTGCAGCGGCATAACTGTCGCCAAACATCAGGCCAATAAGTCCCATAACCAATATAGTGTTTACCATGGAGCCGCAAACGCCTGCTACTGCAAGTGAGACAAATTCAGCTTTACTGTTGTGCTTCATTAATTTTTGTAAACCAGCATATACAAAATAGGGGACAATTCCCACCAAAATACGTGGAACAAAGCAAATAATTAAGCTGAGCCAACTTCCGTGTTCTTGTCCCGGCAACGGATAAAACGGTGTAAAAACAAATGAAGTTAATGCGGGACTGACTGTATTGGTAATTAAGCTGCAAATACCGAAAAGTGCACCTAATATGGCGCCTTTTTTAGGTCCAAGCACAATAGAACCGATAATAACCGGAATATGGACGATAGTGGCTTTGATTACCACCAAAGGAATAAAACCCAATGGGGTGAAGCCTAATACCAACACGATGGCCGCGAATAATGCCAATAGCACAAGATCGCGGTACTTTACATTTAATTTATTCAATTTACATTCCTCCTGCTGCTGCTCACAAGGATGCAGCGCAAATTCCTTTTTATTATACTGAACAAATATATAAAATGCAATAAAAATGACAGAGTTATTTTTATGTTTACTCTTATTCGTGTGAATTAGATTCACAATCAGCTTTTTGTTATGTTGCTTCATAAATACGATATATATTGTTACCACATATTTTAGTACGATTTTATACACTTACACATTGTATTTTCTATTAGAAATATGGGAGATATCTTATATAGCATAGTTATTTGATATCACTGAAATAATCATAGCTTTAGGTTTATGGCACAATAAATGTTACTGTCTGTAAAAGTGATAATATAACTTTTTTCGAAATAGAATATTGAAATTGTGATGATTGATATAAAAGGTCGTAAAATGTGTTCTTTTGGTAATTTTACTTTTAAAACTATAAAAAGTTTGGTATACTAAGTAAAATGATTGGAAAGGTATGAACGGTATGTTGAAAAACAAAACAGTCTTGCTTTGCATTTCGGGAGGAATTGCTGCTTATAAAATGGCACATGTTGCAAGTGCGCTAAAAAAGCAGCACTGTAATGTCCATGTCATTATGACCGAAAATGCAACCAATTTCATTACTCCTATTACGTTTGAGGAACTAACAGGGAATAAATGTGTAGTTCATACTTTTGATAGAAATTTTCAGCATAATGTGGAGCATGTGGCATTGGCGAAACAGGCGGATATCTGCTTGATTGCTCCGGCAACCGCCAATGTAATTGCAAAGTTGGCACACGGACTTGCAGACGATATGTTAACCACTACAGTTTTGGCATGCAGATGTCCTAAGATTGTGGCTCCTGCTATGAATACGGCTATGTATGAAAATCCGATTACACAAGATAATATAGAAACATTGCAGTCTTACGGTTTTACCGTCATTCCTCCTGCCGAAGGATATTTAGCCTGCGGAGATGTTGGAGCCGGTAAATTACCGGAACCGGATGTTCTATTGGAATATATTTATCAAGAAATTGCCTTTCAGAAAGATATGAAAGGACTTCGTGTGCTGGTGACAGCAGGCCCTACGCAGGAAGCCATTGACCCGGTACGATATATTACTAATCATTCTACAGGAAAAATGGGGTACGCCATTGCCAAAGTTGCTGCACGTCGAGGTGCACATGTAACTCTGGTAACAGGAAAAACACATTTACAGCCTCCTATGTTTGTAGATGTTGTTCCTGTTATTAGTGCGGATGACATGTTTCAAGCAGTGGTCAGCCGCCATTTAGAGCAGGATATTATCATTAAGGCTGCAGCAGTTGCTGACTATAAGCCTGCGACATGTCATAAACAAAAAGTAAAAAAGAGTACGGAAGATATGACGCTTTCTTTAACACGTACGCAGGATATTTTGGCATATTTGGGTTCTCATCGAAAAGAAGGACAATTTTTGTGCGGCTTTTCTATGGAAACGGAACGTATGCTGGAGTATGCACATGGAAAATTGGAAAGAAAATTAATTGATATGATTGTAGCCAATAATGTGACAGAGGCAGGTGCCGGATTTGGAACGGCAACCAATATTGTAACATTAGTCACCAAAGCAGAAGAACAGGCTTTACCTTTACAAAGCAAAGAAGAAGTTGCAGCCAACTTATTGGATGCGATTATGAAGGCAAGAGCATAAGATTTCGTAAAATAAAAATGATGTAGCAATAAGAAGCCCTTTCCCTTTGATACAGTATTCCGTATCGTGGGAAAGGGCTTTGTTATTTCAACAGAGTGTTTGGGTAACTCCGATGAAAGCGTTATAAGATATTTTGTATATAGGGTAGTTCTGCTTCATTTAAATGTTGAACCATCTCAATAATACGGTTACATTCTGCCTGAATATCCGCTTCTTCTCCTAATTCTATAAAAGCCGGTAACGCTGCTAAGGAGCGGTCAATTTCTTCCAACTGCATATGAGACATGAATGTACACAACACCGCATGGTGATTTTGCCATTTTTCTTCTGCCTGTCTGCTGAGTGTAAGCGCTGTATCTTTATCATCTTGCAGAGAAGTATCGGCAATTTGTTCAATATCTTGTGTGATAGAATTCGTAATGGATTGGGTGGAAATGACTGCTAAAGTACATATTGTAATTAAGACTGCCAGTAGTCCTGCAGCGGCCCAAAGTCTGTTCATACAACGGATCCTTTCGCTTTTTCGATGATTTTATATTCGCCGCTTCGATTTGCAGTCATAATAAAAACATCTTGTAACTCATAGTGTTCCTGCTTTAAAATTTGATATACCCATTGTGTATCTTTTTCACATAATTTTAAAGAAAAATCAGATATTTCACCATCACTGATAATGACGGTTTCAATTCCTTTATCCGGAACATGTAATTGCAGCATTTCTGCAGATACCGTGTCTTTTTCAGGTTTTTTAATTACACTGATTTTTCCGTTTGTTTCCATAATGGCATATGCGACATCCTGTAAGGAAAAAACATCTTTTTGCCGTAATTGTTCAAATAAATCTTCAATGGTAATGCGTAATCTGCGCATTTGTTTTTGGTCAACTTTGCCATCATTAATCAAGATAATGGGGCTGCCGCATACAGCTTTTCGGAATCCGGAATGTTTTACCATTAATGCCGATACAACAATTTCTGCAATCACCAAAACGGCAATTGGCACAATACCGCTTACCAAAGGCTGTGCAGTATCTTGCATTGGAATGGCGGCTATGTCAGAAATGAGCAATGTTACAACTAATTCAGATGTTTGTAATTCACTGATTTGACGTTTTCCCATAATGCGAATTGCAAGTATAATAAAGGTATATAATAAAGCTGCACGAATAATGGAAATAATCACAATCTATCACCCAATTTCTCATTTAATGTTAAGTATGATACGCTTTGGTATTTTTTATACAATAAACCTGCTGTATACGGTTATTTTTCCTTTTCTTAAGAAACATTTTAGTTTTATGTTTGCATAATTCACAAGTTGGATAAAAAAGAGCAATTGCAAAGTGACAAGTTGCTTTTGCAAAATAGCAGTTGGTTTAGTTTTGGATTTGCTTCTGGTAAAATTTATATAAGTGAATAGCCAGAATATGGGGGAAATTGAGATGGAAATATCCTATGCCGAACTGCATAGAAAATTAGGAATTAATGTAGCGTATTATAGAAAATTAAAAGGATTAACCCAAATAGAATTAGCCGAAATGATACAAAAAAGCCGTACATACGTTAGCCAGCTTGAGGCCCCTCAAATGACGGTTAATATGACAATAGATGTGTTATTCAAAATAGCAGAGGTTCTTGAGGTACATCCTGCAAGACTGTTGGAGTGAACTTGTACATAAGAGAGGCGGAATGATGCGATGAAAATCTACAAAAATACAGAAGATTTATCTTTGGGAGAGAGAATAAAATATTTAAGAAAAGAAAACAACTTGTTGCAGGAAGATGTTACTGCTGCTCTCGGAGTTTGCCGTTCTACTTGTTCCCATTATGAACGTGGATTTTCTATACCAAGCATTTCCAAATCTATGAAACTGGCTGAGGTGTTTCAAACCAGTATCAGCTATTTATTAACAGGGAAACCAGATAAAAATATTGATAAAGACAAAAAAGAATAGATAAAAAGAGCAAGCTGAAAGGTTTGCTCTTTTTTATTTATAAAATGAAAAAGTTGAATAAAATTGGCAAATTCAGTGAAAAGTATAAAGTAAACACTTGGAAAACAGAATGGAGGAAACAAATTGAGCAGGCAAGAGAAACAGCAAGATAATGTTCCGCAAAAAATTTCCTCTTCCCTATTGGAAAACTTAGTTTACTTGCGCAAACAATTTGACGGAAGCATGGATTTTATCATCCGTCAGTTTAATATTGAAGGGACCAAAGCGGCATTAATTACCATTGATAATTTAATTGATAAACAAACCATTGCCGAAAGTATCTTAAATCCAATCCGAAGAGCCAAATTGAGTCATTTAAGCGGAATGGAAAAGATGAAAGAAATTCGAGATAACATACTGACAACCGTAGACCAAGAGCAAATGGTGGAATTTGATACGTTACTGACCAAATTAATGAGCGGCTTTGCAATGCTGGCAATAGACGGATGCGATTTTATGCTTTCCATCGGCGTACAAAGTTTTGCTTACAGAAGTATTAGTGAACCCAGCAACGAAGTAGTACAGAGGGGTTCCAGAGAAAGTTTTGTGGAACCATATGTCATTAATATTTCTATGATACGCCGCCGTATGAAAACACCAAAATTAAAATTTGAGCGTATGCAGATTCAATCAGAGAGTAAAACAGATGTTTGTTTGTGTTACTTAAGAGATAAGGTATCTCCTCAAATATTAAAACAGTTAAAAAATAATATCAGTAAAATTAAATTGGAGACCGTAATGGCCTCAGGATATATTGCTCCGTTTATTGAACGCAGAGGATTGTTTAACGGGGTAGGAGTATCTGAACGACCGGATACCGTGTGCGGAAAAATCAGCGAAGGAAGAATTGCCATTATTGTTGACGGTACGCCGAATGTTTTGATTGTACCGCATTTGTTTATTGAAAATTTTCAAACGTTCGATGATTATGCAACTCGTCCTTTTTTTGCAACTTTTACGCGTTGGCTGAAAGTGTTTGCATTTTTTCTGTCTATTTTTCTGCCGGGATTTTATGTTGCCAGCGGAACGTTTCATCCTGAGTTTTTACCTCAGGTTTTATTAACAAAAGTAGTGCAAGCTCAGGCTGAGACACCATTTTCTCTTATGATTGAATGTATTATGATTCACATTATATATGAGATTTTAAGGGAAGCCGGTCTAAGAGTACCAAAACCTTTGGGACATGCAGTCAGCATTGTAGGCGGTTTGGTTATTGGAGAAGCTGCCGTACAATCCGGTTTGGTAGGTCCTCCAACATTAATGGTTATTGCGCTAACGGCAATTTCTTCTTATGTAGTTCCAAGTCTGTATGAACAAACCGCTATTTTACGTTTAATATTTATCATCATTGGAGGAACTCTGGGATTTTGGGGAATTACATTAGGTTTCTGTGCAATTTTAATCAGCTTATGTTCAGAAAGTATTTACAAGATTCCGTTTTCTGCTCCGCTTTCTCCATTTAATTTGAAAAGTATGCGGGATGTTGCAATACGTGCCAGCTGGAAAATACTTCGTAAAGATGTAGAAAAAATACAAAATATGCCGGGTTCCAATGTAAAAAAGAAATGAGGCGTTTTTCATGAGCAGAAAATGTTTAATCAGCGCAGGCCAGTTATTTAGTCTACTGCTGGTCAGCAGCTTAATTATAATGGTAACTACCAATAGCACATGGACAGGCGGAGGCGATTTTCTTGACAATATCATTTCATGTGCAATTGCGTTTGCAGTAAACTTTATTGCAGTTATTCCGCTGGGGTTGCTATACCGCAGAAAACCTACCATGAACATTTTGGATCATGGTTATCATTTAACCGGTTGGTTTGGTGCAGTAATCGCATTATTTTATGGTTTATACTTTCTTACCATTGATTGTTATTATTTATCTGTATTTCAGGTATTTAATGCAAATATGATTGAACCTGAAATGCCGTCTTGGTTAATCGTTATTGCTGTATTGGTTGTGGCAGTATATGCAGCTTGGAAAGGTGTGGAATCTATTTCCAGAACTTCCGTTTTTATATTGGTCATGCTGCTCATAGGTTTTCTTTTTATTTTGGTTACTTCTATTCCGCAAGTAAAATCAGAAAATTTTAAACCGCTGTTATATAACGGTTGGGACCAAACCATACAAAGTACCATGTTGTTTCTGGGCAGAAGTACAGGTCTTGCTACATTAGCCATTTTATTACCTGCGACAAAAGGAAACAAAAAAATTGGTTTTACCGTTTGGAACGTAGTTACTTATTTGCTTATGAGTATAATTATGGTGATTATGGTTGGCGTTCTTGGTAATGCAATACAAACACAAATGTTTCCAATGCATACTCTGGCGGCGATATCAGGTATTGGTCCGTTTCAGCGTATGGATTCTATTTTTTTAGGTATTTGGCTGATGGGGGTCTTTATCAAAATAGCCATTGATTTATATTTGTTCGGCAGTTGTATGCAGCGTGTATTTCATATCAAACGTGGTGGATTTTTTATCATAGGGGGTGCAATTGCGGTTGGTCTCATATCTGTACTCATTACAAAATCAGTTGCACTGCAGCATTTGTTTTTCGATGTATATTTATTGGCACCGCTGACTTTGTTTGCATCTTTTGTAATACCGCTGATTCTATTATTAATAGATACTATCAAATGCAAAAATAAAACGATTCGGCGTATGGAAGAGACGTTGGAGGTGCAACATGAAAACAGCGCGTTGGATTAAATATATACTTGCGGCACTACTGGCAGTCAGTTGTTTTGTTTCTATGACCGCTTGTTCGTTTGGAAGTGATATCAGTAAAAAGATGATGATACAGGGAATTGGAATTGACAAAGAAGAGGAAGGGTATTTAGTTTCTGTTCATTATTTGCGTTCGGATGAAGAAGTTAAAATGGATTTTATACAATCTCAAGGTACTACCGTATACGAAGCATTACAAAATTTAACGCTGCAAACAGGACTGATACCCACATATTCTCACAATGCCATGGTAGTATTCAGCAAACAATGTGCACAGGAAGGTCTTACCGATGTTTTTGACTTTTTTATTCGCTATCATGAAACAAGACCGACAGTAGATTTATTTGTAGCTCAAGATAGAGCAGAGACATTGTTTCAACTGCAAAGTGAAGGTCAATATGTGTTGGCTACACAGGCAAAATCTTTTGCAGAGGCAGACAGTGCCACCAATAAATTTGCAGGTTCTACTGTGTTGGATGTTGCCAATCGCATGGCGTCAGAATATAACGCGTTTGCATTGCCCGAATTAACCCTTATAGATGAACATGTGCAATTGGGCCGTACAGTGTATTTTCAAGATAATCAATTAATCGGATATTTCAACAGAGAGCAAAGCAGAGGATATTTAGCTGCTGTGTATACCATCCGAAACGGGGTAATGGTTTTGGATATTCCGGACATTGGTACAATCAGTTTAAAGCTGGAGAATACGAGCAGCAAAATAACGGTAGATATTGTGGATGATGTACCACATTTCCAAATAGAGGTATCCTGTAAAGCATATATATCAGAAATCAATCAAGATTTAAGAAAAAAATTGTCACTGGATGTTTATGAAAAATTTGAAACAGCTTTGAATGAAAAGCTAAAATTGCAAATAGAGAGTGCTGTTGAACAAGCAGTCATCAGAGATAGTACTGATATTTTTAATTTTGATGTAGCATTACAGCAGCAACAAACAGAGTATTGGAAAGTACATCGAGATTCTTGGGCACAAGAACTTGCAAAAATAAAATACACGGTCAACGTAACATCATCCGTTGACCGTGTACAGCAAGAAGCTAGTCCTGCATTTTAGCTTTCTCTTTCTTCTTATTATGTTTTGGCGCTTCTTCCTCTGCAAGTTCGCTTAGAATACGTTCTGCCGCAGTACGTCTTGCGTTGGCTTCTATGGAAAGCTCTAAGGCAAGTTTTGTCAGTGCGTCTTTTCCTTGCTCAGCTGTTTGGTTAACACGGCTGCAAATGTCTTCTAAAACCTTTGCTTGCGAGATGCGAAATTGATCATAAAGTTCTGTTTTTGAAGTATGTTCGATTAAAGATTTTAATAATTGAGAAATATCTTGAATGGACAAAACTTGCTTTAACATGCATATCATAGTCAGCATGGCAAGATGTTCTTTCGAGTATTTTTTTTGTTCGGGACGTTCCAATACATTGTCTTTCACGTAGTTGTTAATCATGCTGGAAGTAAGCAAGCGAGTGTTTTCGTTTCTTTCAAATAACTTTAGCTGCTTATCCATATAAGTGATTACTTGATCCATGTATAAATAAATTTCCGGCATTTTATCCCATGCAATTGCTTCAAATTTTCCGGTTTCTTCTGCCCATTTTTGAATTTGGTCAATAGCTTGTTCCAAAATTTTATACGCTCCTTTCACAATGGAGATAGAACACTGTATCATAATATCATCTATATTCTTTATTTTTTATTATAGCATAGAAAAAGTTGCAAAGCAATTTTTAACCTATAAACGCTAAAACGTTCTCATAGCAGCCAAAATTTTAATTTTGCTGCTGGTATAAAAAGAAATAATTGTATATATGCTGTTAAAGCGAAAGAGATACCGTAAGAATATATTTTTTGTGACTTTTTCTCTTATAAATTTGCTATTATTTTAAAAATGATGTACAATATACAGATATACAACGTTTTGTATTTACAATTTATATTTCTTGGCGGTGAATCCATGAGTAATCAAATTAAGCAAGAATGCGTGTCTTTAAGAAAACAACTAATGGAGAAAGAATTTTCCAAAATGAATGCAATGCAGCGTGAAGCTGTTTTTCAAGTAAACGGACCTTTGCTCATTTTAGCAGGTGCCGGAAGTGGAAAAACAACTGTACTTGTCAACAGAATTGCCAATCTGATTCGGTACGGGAATGCTTATCAAAGCCAAGAGGTTTCTGATGCGATTGATGAACAAGATATCAATGAAATGAAAGCATGTTTGGAAAATAATCAACTGCTTTCAGATGATACCAGAAGAAAACTTTCCGTGCAGGCTTGTAAACCATGGCAGATTCTTGCCATTACATTTACCAATAAAGCAGCTGCTGAATTGAAAACTCGTCTTGTAACGATGTTAGGTGAGGATGGAAATGATATTTGGGCATCTACATTCCACTCCATGTGCGCACGCATTCTGCGCAGAGACGGAGAGCGTTTGGGATATACAAATCGCTTTACCATTTATGATACAGACGATTCCCGCCGTTTAATGAAAGATTGTTGTAAGGCATTAAATATTGAAGAGAAAATTTTGCCGGCAAAAGCAATTTTATCTGAAATTTCAAGAGCAAAAGATCAAATGATAGATGCCAATGAATATTTGCGCAGAGCAGGAACCGATACACGTAAAGGTACCATTGGCAAAGCATATCAAATGTACCAAGAGCGCCTGAAAGCTGCCGATGCTATGGATTTTGACGATATGATTTGCAAAACAGTAGAATTGCTTCAAAAAAATTCGGATGTTTTAGAATATTACCACAATAAGTTCCGTTATTTTATGGTGGATGAATATCAAGATACTAACCAGGCACAGTACCTGCTGATTGATTTACTGGCCAGACACAGCGGAAATCTTTGTGTAGTGGGTGATGATGACCAGAGCATTTATAAATTCCGTGGCGCTACCATTGAAAATATTATGAGTTTTGAAGAATCTTATCCAAATGCAAAAGTCATTCGGTTAGAACAAAACTATCGTTCCACAAAAAATATTTTGAATGCAGCCAATGCAGTGATATCAAATAACATGGAACGTAAAGGAAAAACTTTGTGGACCGATAATGAAGAGGGAAAGAAAATTACCATACATACTTCCTGTACAGAACAGGAAGAAGCGGAATATATGGCAAAACGTATTTTGGAAGAAGTGGCGCAAGGAAGAACCTTTTCAGATTTTGCAGTATTGTACCGTATGAACACACAATCGAATATCATTGAAAAATTATTTGTAAAATCGGGCATACCATATCGCATGATTGGTGGCCATCGCTTCTATGAGCGCAAAGAAATTAAAGATATGATGGCATATTTGCAGGTAGTTAACAATCCTGCCGATGAAATTCGTCTCAGAAGAATCATCAATCAGCCTAAGCGTTCTATTGGAGATAAAACTTTGGCAGTAGCAACGGAAATTGCACAAGGCATTGGCGAAACATTATTTGAGGTTATCAGCCATGCCGATGAGTTTGAAGCCTTAAAACGCACTTCGCCTAAGTTGTTGAATTTTGCTCAAATTATTCAGGAATTAATGAAAGCTGCGGAAGAGGAAACCGTTTCGTTAGCAGATTTATATGAGCTTATTTTAGAAAAAACAAGTTACATTGAATACTTGAAAACTGAATATGAAGATGCGCAAGACAGAATTGATAATATCCGTGAGCTTGCTTCCAATATCATTCAATATGAAGAAGAGAATTTTGAGGATGCAAGTTTATCCGGATTTTTAGAAGAAGTGTCTTTAATGACAGATATTGATAATTATGATGATAAAGCAGATTCTGTTGTTATGATGACAATGCATTCTGCAAAGGGCTTGGAATTTCCTGTAGTATTTCTTCCCGGTTTTGAAGAAGGTATTTTCCCGGGATTACAATCCATTTATAACCCTGATGAAATAGAAGAAGAGCGCAGACTGGCTTATGTTGCAATTACACGTGCGGAAGAAGAAGTGGCACTGCTCAATGCAGAAAGCCGTATGCTGTTTGGTTCTACAACCAGAAATAAAGCTTCTCGCTTTTTATCGGAAATTCCGGAAGAATTGGTAGAACGCTCTCGTTCCCGTTCATGGCAAAAACCGACACCGGGCACAAGCTTACCAACTTCTGCATATGAAGCTAGGGAAGTTACCACCAATTCTGCCAGAAATTTTGGTCCTGTCAATTTGCCAAAAGCAAAATCATCCGGTGAAAAATTGGCAGTGGGCGATAAGGTAAAACATCTTACATTTGGCCAAGGTGAAATTATATCTGCTACGCCTATGGGAAACGATACTTTACTTGAAATTATGTTTGAAACTGTCGGCAGTAAAAAGATTATGCAGAATTTTGCACGTTTGAAGAAGTTGTCTTAGTGATTCTATATAAAAATCGCAGTATGCCTTGATGTATATTGCGATTTTTTTTATCATTTTTGATTGTTTTTTACACAATATTATGAATTTTGCAAAATTTGTATTGATTATTAGAATTTTCAATATTGAATTTATATGTAAAATCATGTACAATAACATTATTGATTTGGCACTGTAAAGTTTTTTTCACCTAAAACTTTACAGTGCTAAAGTGAAATTGAATTTTGGGGGAGAAAAATCATGAAATTTTCAGGCGTAAAGAAAATTTCTGCAGCCGCGATTGCAGCTATGATGCTGGTAGCCGGTATGACAGCATGCGGTAGCAGTGATTCCACCGGTACCGCTGACAGCGGTGCCGCAACAGGCACAGATGTTAAGAAAATTGGTATTATTCAATTGGTAGAACATGACTCATTGGATTTGGCAAGAGAAGGCTTTATTGACGGTTTGGCAGAAGCCGGCTATGTAGATGGTCAAAATATTAAAATTGATTACAAAAATGCACAAGGCGATATTCCAAACTGTACAACCATCGCCGGCCAATTTGCAAATGATAATAAAGATTTGGTATTGGCAGTTGCCACCCAAGCAGCACAAGCTATGGCAAGCAAAACAAAGGACACACCTATCTTGGTTACCGCTGTAACTGACCCTGCAGATTCCGGTTTGGTTGAAAGCAATGAAGCTCCTGGCGGTAATGTTACAGGTACATCAGATTTAACACCTGTAAAGGAACAAATGGAATTATTAACTCAGCTTTGTCCGGATGCCCAAAAAGTTGCTTTACTATATTGCACCAGTGAAGCAAACTCAAAATATCAAATTGATTTGGCAAAAGAAGAAGCTGCCAAATATGGTATTGAAGCAATAGAAAAAACTGTTTCCGATGCAAATGATGTGCAATCTGTTGTACAATCTTTGGTAGGTCAAGTAGATGCGATTTATGTACCTACTGATAATGTAATTGCTTCTAACATGACTTTAGTAGCACAAATTGCAACAGCAAATAAGATTCCTTTGTTCGTTGGAGAGAATAACAGCGTTGAAAATGGCGGTTTGGCAACATACAGCGTAGATTATTATGAGCTTGGTAAATTAACCGCAAAACAAGCTGTTAGAATTTTGGAAGATGGAGAAAGTCCGGCTAACATGCCAATTGAATATTTGAGTGAAAATAAACTATATATCAATATGGATTTGGCAAAACAACTGGGCATTGAAATTCCTGCAGATTTAGCGGAAAAAGCAATTGACGTAAAAGTCTAATCGACTTTTACGTATTCGGGAGGTAACTATGGGAACATTGTTGGCACTGGAAGGTGCTGTAGCCCAAGGATTATTATATGCAATTATGACCCTTGGCGTTTATATTACATATAAACTGCTGGACTTTGCTGACCTTACAGTAGACGGCAGCTTTGCACTTGGCGGCTGTGTTAGTGCAATTTTAATTACAGTAGGGTTGGATCCGTTTACAAGCTTATTAATTGCAACCCTTGCAGGTATGGCGTCCGGTGTAATAACAGGATTCTTTAATACAGTATTTAAAATACCGCCTATTTTGTCCGGTATTTTGACAATGCTGGCTTTATATTCCATTAACCTTCGTGTTATGTTGGGAAAAGCCAATGTGCCTCTCGGTCAGGATGAAACTATCTTTACCATTATTCAAAAGTGGATTCCGATTCAAACCGATCTTCTTGTTATTTTAATCGGCTTGGTAATTGTAATACTTGTCATTGCATTTATGTATTGGTTCTTTGGAACAGAGGTGGGAAGCGCTATTCGTGCAACCGGTAATAATCCTGATATGATTCGTGCGTTAGGTGTAAACACCAGCTGGATGAAAATTATTGCTCTGTTGTTCAGCAATGGTTTGGTAGCATTATCAGGTGCTTTAATTACACAATACCAACAAAATGCCAGTGTAACCAATGGTACCGGTATGATTGTTGTTGGTTTGGCTTCTGTTATTATTGGTGAGGTTATTTTTGGAAACAGATTTAACTTTATCTACAAATTGTCATCTGTTGTAATTGGCAGCTTAATTTATCGAATTGTAGTTGCGCTTGTTCTTCAAGTTGGTCTGGATACACAAGATTTAAAACTCTTTACAGCAGTATTTGTTGCTTTGGCATTGGCTGTTCCTGTATTCAAACAACGAATTCAGCGTTTATCAAACAGAACAGGTAAACCGAAGAAACAACAGGATAGCAATGAGAGTGAGCAAGGAGGTGCGCCGAATGATTCAACTCAATAATATTTACAAAACGTTTCATAAAGGTACGGTAAATGAGAAGAAAGCATTAAACGGATTAAACCTCCAAATGAAAAAAGGTGATTTTGTAACAGTAATCGGCGGTAACGGAGCAGGTAAATCTACTATGCTAAACGTAATTTCAGGCGTATATTATGTCGAAAGCGGCTCCGTTATATTAGACGATAAAGATATTACAAAAAAACCTGAGTACAAAAGAGCCAGATACTTAGGCCGTGTGTTCCAAGACCCTATGAAAGGTACTGCAGCAGATTTATCTATTGAAGAGAATCTGGCACTTGCATATCGCCGCGGCAAAACAAGAAGTCTTAGATGGGGAATACACAGAAGTGAACGCGAGAATTATAAAGAACGTTTAAAACTTCTGGATTTGGGGTTGGAGAACCGTTTAAAATCCAAGGTTGGATTGTTGTCAGGTGGTCAACGCCAAGCTTTAACTTTGCTCATGGCTACACTGCAAAAGCCAAAACTGTTGTTGTTGGATGAACATACTGCTGCATTGGACCCAAAAACAGCTGCAAAAGTATTACATATTACGGAACAAATTATTGAGCAAGATCAATTAACAGCATTGATGATTACTCATAACATGAAAGATGCCCTCCGCATGGGTAACCGTTTGGTTATGATGCACGATGGAAAAATTATCTTTGATGTTGAGGGAGAAGAAAAGAAAAAGCTGACCGTTTCTGACTTGCTGGAGAAATTCCAAATTGCAAGTGGTGATGAATTAGCAAATGACAGAATGCTGTTAGGATAAATAATAAAAGCCGGAGTTTTTACACTCCGGCTTTTATTATTTATTTGTTAATGTTGGTCGCATCCACAGCCGCATCCGTTGCCATGTTCAGCCACTTTTGGAGGGAAGAATTCATCCGTCGGGAAATCTATTCTGCGGAATAACTCGCATGGATTATCAGAAGTAGTTACACATTCTTTACCGGGGATGCAGAAGTCATATGCAGGAATTAACATTTGCACATTTCTTGTAATTTGTACAATGGTAAATAAACCAATGGTAACAAATACACTTTTATTGCCGCAGCCTGTATCAAATTCACCGCCGTAACGTTTGCAAATACACTCCGGAATACGGCAGCATGTGTCGCAGCAGTTGCATTCACAAATACGTGCGGACAGTGCAATTGGTTCAGCAACTTGAACAGTTGCTTTTGGCAATACTTTTGAACAGCCTTGACTGTCTAGGTCGTCTAAATCAAAGTCAGAGCTGAACATTTTTACATTGCCTTCGCTACCATATAAGATAACTTTTTTGTTGAAGATTGCAATTCCGTTTACAGGGATTGGACCGGTTGCAGGTGCACAGAATACATCTACGCATACATCAAAGAAGAATGTCATGTCTACAGAATAGAAGCCTTTATTAAATGGTACCGGCTCTAAATCAATATAGACTGTAATTACATTTACATCTTTTAGTCTTACATTTACTGCATCTTCAATTAAACATTGTTTTTCTCTTGTGAAATATACGCGCAAATCCTCCAAACAGTCTTTATCACAGCAGCTATCATATACACGCATTGCGTCTATACATACAGCTTCTCTGAAACCTTCCGGAGTTCTGCAATCATTTGTGTTATATTCATGTTCTGCCATAAAATGCTCCTCCTAACAGATTTGTTTCCTTTGTTTTCTATTGTTATTCTATGGCAGTATTATAATTTTGTTACTCTTGATTGCTGTTTTAAAGGGATTGTGTTGTATATTTTTTGGCATTATCACAATATGTTGATGGCAGTGAAATGTGCAATCAGGCACAAAAAACAGTGGATTTTGAAAAATTTTTACAATTGAGACAAAAAAACTGTCGATTGGGAAATATTAGAAAACGAGCAGTATTGTACTGCTCGTTTTAACTTTGTGTTTTAAAAATTGCATAAATCAATTCATTATAAGTAAAGCAAATCATTTGTTTTGTTTCAGGTAGATTTTGTTTTATTTGTGAAATCATTAAGTTTAAAATACCTGAAGCTGCAAACGAAATTGCCAATTTATAGGTTTCGATATGATAGCCTAATACTTGTAAACGGTTCGTTAGACTGTTTTCAATAATATTTGATAGCCTTGCAATAAATTCAGCGCTGTCCTGTTTGCTGATTAAAAATTGAAATTCAGATAGATGTGAGTCAATATATGTTAATAGATGAAAAAAGGTCTGATTTTGAAATTCTTCCAGAGGAATATGCTGTTCTTTTTTTAACAGTTTTTCAATACGGTACAGCAATTCTTTTTCCAAGTAATCTGTTAAATCGTCAACATTATCGTAATGTAAATAAAATGTGCTCCGTGATATTTGGCACGCCTGACACAATTTGCTCACGGTTATTTTTTTCATCGGCATAGTTTGAGAGAGTGAAAAAAAGGTTTCTTGTATTTTTTGTTTTGTTGCTTCTGTTTTCAAATTTTCAGGTCTCTTTCTAAAATTTTTAATAGTATATCATGTTCCTATAAAGTTTATACCAAAAAACAGCTATTTTAATTCTTATATAGAATATAAATTGCTTGCATGCAATAAAAAGGTATTTTATTGATAAATTTTAGCCAAATAAGGTAAACAAAATAACTTGTTTTGTTTACCTTATTATGAAAAGAACATGCTATGCTTATAGTAGTAAAAGCAGTAGTATGGAGATGTAATATATATGAAAGAAACACTTTGCATAGGCGCCTTGCAAGCAGAAAGCGGAACAAAAACAAATGGATACTATACCGTGCCTAAAACATTACACAGAATTCCCGTAACAATTATAAATGGAGCAAAAGACGGGAAAATAATTTTGATTACCAGCGGCATACATGGCGGGGAATATCCCGGAATACAAACTGCAATCGAATTAGCTCAAGAGTTAAATCCTGCAGAGGTTCAAGGGGCGCTTATTATTTTGCACCCTGTCAATACACAGGCTTTTTTGCAAAGAGTTGCGGGAGTGATTCCGGAGGACGGAGAAAATTTAAATCGAGTCTTTCCGGGAACCATGGGAGGAACCATTACTCATAAAACAGCATTTTCCATTACAAAAGATTTTCAAAGCATAGCAGACTTTTATATCGATTTGCATGGTGGAGATGTCAATGAATTGGTAATGCCATATGTATATTATCCCGGCATTGCGGAGGAAACGGTTTCCAATCAAGCAAGAGAATGTGCCTACGTTACCGGTTGTGAATATGTGGTGCGTTCCATAGCAACAGGAGGCGCTTTTAATTCAGCTGCTGCTAATGGAGTGCCAAGTTTGCTGATTGAACGCGGTGGAAGCGGTCTTTGGAGCAAAGAAGAGGTACAAGCATACAAATTTGATGTACTTAACATTTTAAAAAAATTAGAAGTCCTTCCTGGTGAACCGATGTTATCGAATCAAAAACCAAAAGAAATCACAACTGCATTTTATATTGATTCAGAAGTAGATGGCTGTTGGTATCCTGCAGTAAAGGTAGGACAAACCGTATCCAAAGGAGAATATATCGGTGTGATTAAAGATTTTTTTGGTAAAACATTGAGAGAGTATTATGCCCCTGAACACGTAGTGGTATTGTATATGACCGTTACCTTGGGGATTGAATCTGGAACGTCTTTAATTGCATTGGGGCAAATTGATTAAATTTTTTCATTTAATGTACAATCCTTTCTTAATGAGAAAAGTTACTCAATAGATGTTTACAACTTTGATAAAAGTGTTTACCTGTCATAATATCTGTTATGTTATGCTTAATACGGTGTTAAGTGTTATTTTTGATAATTATAGTAGATAAATGTTCCAGAACAAAAAGCAAAAGGGGATGGCGTCATGAGTCAAATAAAAGAAATTGCCGCATACTGGGGAACACGTGCACAAGGGTATTCTGAAAGATGCAAAATTGATTTAATCGAGGATACAAAATTTGATTGGCTGGATAAAATTTGCAAATATGCTCCTGCAAAGCAGCAATTAAATGTGTTGGATATAGGATGCGGAGCAGGATTCTTTTCTATCCTTATGGCAAAGGCCGGTCACAATGTAACTTCTATTGACTACACTGAAAATATGGTAAACAGTGCAATACAAAATGCTATGGATGCAGGTGTAGACATTGAAGTATTGCAGATGGATGCCCAAAATCTTGATTTTGAAGACGATACATTTGATTTGATTGTAACCCGTAATGTGACATGGGTCATGGAACAGCCAACCAAAGCTTACAGCGAATGGATTCGTGTATTACAGCCGGGTGGCAGAATGATTAACTTTGATGAAAATCAATATTTATATTTATTTGACGAAGATTATAAAAAGGAAAAAGAGCGCCGCGGTGAACCTGAATACATGAAAAAAGTACATAATACACAAATCATGGAAGAGCTCGCATATAAACTTCCATTAAGCAAAGAAGTACGTCCGTGTTGGGATGTACAAACATTGCTGTCATTAGGTGTAAGCAATGTTACTGCTGATGTTTATAACAAACGTGTGATTGAAAAAGACGGAAAAAATAAAGTGTTATATAATTCTTTTATTGTTTGTGCGGAAAAATAATCAAGAAAAGGATTTGGAAGAAAGCACTGCTCAGCCGGTTGGGAAGTGAGCAATGTGGGGGTGTATCATTATTTGGAAGTACGTAGTGAAACGACTGCTTCAGCTGATTTTAATTCTGTTTGGAATTACATTACTGTCTTTTGCGTTAATGCAAACAGCATCCGGAGATACCGTTGATGCCATTCAGCAGCAAATGGGAACTTCCATGTCAGAAGAAGCGAAAACAGCGTTACGCCATGAAATGGGGCTGGACCAGCCATTTATCATTCAATATTTTCAATGGGTAGGAAAAATTTTTACAGGGAATATGGGGTATTCTTACATTAAGAATCAAGAAGTCTTTCCCATGTTTATGCAAGCATTGCCCAACACTCTGCTTTTAACATTATCCTCTATTGTGACTACTATTCTCATTTCCATACCTCTTGGAATTTGGTCAGCAGTAAAACAAAATAAAATTACAGACTACGTTATTCGTGTATGTACTTTTATTGGAAATGCAATGCCGAACTTTTTTATTGCATTATTGTTGATTTATGTATTTGCTTTGCAGCTGCATTGGTTTCCTGTTATGGGTAACAATGGTTTTATCAGTATTATCTTGCCGACTTTAACGCTTGCACTGGCAATGTCAGCGAAATATACCAGGCAGGTAAGAGCTACAGTATTGGATGAGTTGAATAAAGATTATGTGATTGGTGCACGTGCAAGAGGTATCAAGGAACGAACCATTGTTTTGGCTCACGTTTTAAAAAGCTCTATGTTGACGATTGTTACCCTTCTGGGATTGTCTTTAGGCTCTCTGTTAGGCGGTACTGCTATTGTAGAGTCTATCTTTATGTGGCCGGGAGTGGGCAAACTGGCGGTAGACGCAATCTCGTCGAGAGATTATCAGGTCATACAGGTTTATGTGATTTGGATGGCAATTATTTATGTAGCAATTAATTTGATTACAGACATTGTTTATCATTATCTGGACCCAAGAATCCGAATTCAAGGAGAGGAGGGCTAGAATATGACAGATGATCTTTTCGTCATAAAGCATAAAAAGTTAAAAAAGGACCGAACTACATTAAAGCTCGGCTTTTTTTTAATACTGGTTGCAGGTTTATTGTTTGTTGCTTGTTTTGGACAATATATTGTTCCGTACGACCCGTATGCACAGGATTTAAGCAACGCGCTTCAACCACCCAGCGGCAGTCACTTACTGGGTACGGACCGTTATGGAAGAGATTTATTTTCTCGTATTATTATTGGTGCGCAAACCACCATTTTTTCTGCTTTGGCATTGGTAGCCGGCATTACAATTGTAGGTACTGTCATTGGTGTTATTTGCGGCTATGTTGGAGGATGGATTGATTCTCTGATTATGCGAATCTCTGACATCTTTCTGGCCTTTCCGGAAATGGTATTTGCAATTGCAATTGCAGGTGTTTTAAACGGTGGTATCTGGAGTGCGGCAATTGCAGTAGGACTCATTGCTTGGCCGAGATACGCAAGGGTTGCTCGAAGTCAAGTGTTGGCAATGAAAAATCATCAGTATATGAATGCTGCAAAATTGATGGGTACCCGTTGGTACAAAGTAATTCTCAAGCACATTATGCCTAATATTTTGGGACCGATTGTAGTTACAGCTGCATTGGATGTTGGGGCAATGATTATGAATTTGGCAGGTTTGTCTTACTTAGGTTTAGGTGTGGTTCCGCCAACGCCGGAGTGGGGTTCTATGATGAGCGAAGGACGCAGCATGCTTCAAACATCTCCATGGATTGTATTGGCGCCAGGTCTTGCTATTTTTATCACAGTTATTATTTTTAATCTGCTTGGCGATACCGTTCGAGATATTTTAGACCCGAAACAAACCAGAAGAACTTTAAATGATAATGTACAGAAAATGAAAGGTATATTTTCAGGGAGAAAAAAGAGAGAAAAAACTACAATTTGATGCCAGGACAAGAATCATTTGGTTTATCAACAGATGAATTGCATAAAATATCGCTGAACCAAGTCTTAATATCTAAACAATACAGTGATTTCTACATGATGTTAAAATAAAATTAAAAATAAAAAATCAATAAAGCAATCTATTGGCTTTTAGATTATATCAGATGGGAGAAAGAAATATGGGTAAAAAATTTACGAAAATCCTTGCAGTGGCAGCTTGTTTGGCATTGGGAGTAAGTGTACTCACAGGATGCAGCGGAGGTTCCGGAAGCCAAACTACTTCCGGTTCATCTGTAACTGCAACGGATATTGACAGCAGAGTGTTCAACTATGGTGTTACCGCATATTCAGGCGCACAGGCAAACGGCGGTATTGATCCCCATTTAAGCTATGCCGGATGGAGTACAGTACGTTATGGCGTGGGTGAATGTCTTGTAAAAATCAGTGAAGAAGGTACCATTGAACCTTGGGTAGCAGACAATTGGACACTTGTTGATGATACTACATGGGAAATTAACATCAAGGATAATGTTACATTTTCCAATGGTAAAAAAGTAGATGCTGCGGCTGTAAAAGCCTGCTTTGAACGTTTGATTGAAAAAAATGAGCGTGCAGCATCCGGCTTAAAAATTTCCAGTATGGAGGCAGATGGTCAGAAGCTTACCATTCATACATCAGAAAAGAATCCGATTTTAATTAACTGGCTGACTGACCCGTTTGCATGTGTTATTGATGTTTCAGAAGAAGTGAACGGCAATAATCACGTGATAGGAACAGGTCCATATACATTGGAATCTGCTACAACAGACAAAGTTGTTGTAAAAGCGAATAAATCTTATTGGAATGGTACACCAAAATTCGGCACTATTAATGTACAGTGTTTTTTAGATGGGGACACTATGGCGATGGCATTACAAAATGGTGAATTAGATGCTTGTGCTAACTTAGGTTATGCAAACCTTCCAATCTTTGAAAATAACAGTAATTTTGAAATTAACAGTACAGCTACTTCCCGTTCCTATATGTTTGTGTTTAACACACAGAGTGAAGAGTTTTCAGATGTGAATGTTCGCAAGGCAGTAACAATGGCAATTAATAAAGAAGGGTTTGTAAATACACTTATGAATGGATTTGGAGAGGTTGCGCAACTGTGCTATCCTGCTTCTTATGAATTCGGTGACAGTAAAGTAAAAGGTCCGGAATATAATCAGGAGGAAGCCAAAAAGCTTTTGGCAGATGCAGGTTGGTCTGATACGGATGGAGACGGCTACCTTGACAAAGACGGAAAAACTTTTGAAATTAACTGGGTAACTTATAGAAATCGTATTGAACTTCCTTTGCTTGCTGAATCTGCACAGGCTTCCTTAAAAGAAATTGGAATTAAAGTAAACATTGATGACCGCGAAAGCAATACTGTAATTGAAGATGTATCTAAAGATTTTGATATTTATTCCTGGGCAGTTGTAACAGCACCGTATGCAGATGGTATTACTTTCTTCAATGAACTGCTGACCAACTATAATATTCATGGATGGTCCGGAGAAGAATACGATAAGTTTGTAGCGCTGTACAATCAAGCTTCCCAAGAAACAGATTCTGAAAAACGTGCGGAATACAGCGTACAGCTACAACAAATGTTGGTAGACAACTCTATTCTTTGCGTTGCATCTCATAATACGATGAATATTGTTACAAAAGCAGGTGTAACCGGGCTCGCACCACATCCTTCCGATTATTATGAAATTACAGCAGATTTAGATATGCCTCAATAGACAAAACTGCTTAAAATGAGTGATGACACAATATGACAACAATATTAGAGATTGAAAAACTAAATGTGAGCTATCAGGGCACATCCATTCTGCAAAATATTAATATGAAAGTCGAAAAAGGAGAAATTCTAGGTATTGTAGGAGAGTCCGGCAGCGGAAAAAGCACTTTGCTGAAAGCGATTATAGGTTTACTGGGAGACAATGGTCGTGTAGAATCAGGGCGTATCAACTTTGAACAAGTGGATTTACTGAGAATTTCTTCAAGAGAACTGCGGAATATCCGCGGAGCACAGTTAGGCATGGTATTCCAGAATCCGGGAATGTCGTTTAATCCCATTCGCAAGATTGGTGCTCAGTTTTTGGAAGCGCTAAAAAATCACGGAAAGATTGATGAATCACAGGCAACCAAACAGATTCTGGACATGTTTACCAGACTTGGTCTGCGGGACGGTAAGCGTATTTTGAACAGTTATCCTTTTGAATTAAGCGGCGGTATGAATCAGCGTGTTGCCATTGCACTGGCAATGATTCTGAATCCGCAGCTACTTTTAGCGGATGAGCCTACCAGTGCTTTAGACGTTACTGTGCAGGCGCAGTGCGTCAAAGAGATGATGGATTTACGTGAACATTTGGGCACAACAATCATCATTGTCACTCATAATATGGGAGTTGTGTCTCATATGGCAGATAAAGTAGCGGTTATGTATGCAGGAAGCATCGTAGAATATGGCTCCAAAACAAATGTATTGAATCATCCCAAACATCCATATACCAAAGCGTTGATTGCTTCTATTCCTCAAATCGGCGGTACGGTTCCCAAAGGAATTCCGGGACAGCCGCCTGCTTTTGGAGAAGTATTCACAGGCTGTAGTTTTTCTCCAAGATGCAGTTTATGTGATAATATCTGTACACATGAAAAGCCGGTCATGCACAGTGGCGAAAATGGACATGCTGTATTTTGCCATAAATGTCTAAGTGAGGTTTAAAATGAAAGTGTTAGAATTAAAAGACGTCAAAAAGACCTTTCAAAAAAATAAAAAAACCTTTACGGCAGTGGATGGTGTCAGTTTTTCCATAGAGAAAGGCGAGTGCATAGGGCTGGTGGGGGAATCCGGTTGTGGTAAAAGTACCATTGCGAGAATGGTTACACATCTTGAGCAGACCACCTCCGGAGAAATTTTTATGAACGAGAGAAATGTTACAAAAGCGAAAGGAAAAGAACTGCGTAATCTATATCAAAACTTACAGATGGTATTTCAAAATCCAAGTGATTCTTTTAATCCAAGGATAAAACTTGGAAGCAGCATTGGAGAAGTGCTCATTAATTTTGGAAAACCGCGCGGTGAGATAAAACGTACTGTAGCACAATTGCTGGAACAAGTAGGATTAAAATCGGAATTTGCATCGCGCTATCCCCATGAAGTCAGCGGTGGACAGTGTCAGCGTGCCGCTATTGCAAGAGCCATAGCCATTCAGCCTGATTTGCTCATATGTGATGAAGCGACCAGCGCTTTGGACGTTTCGGTTCAAGCGCAGATTGTAGATTTAATTTTAAAGTTACGTCATGAAATGAATATGTCCTATTTGTTTATTTCTCACGATTTGGCTTTGGTACAAAGCATTTGTGACCGCGTTCTTGTTATGCACCGCGGACGCATTGTAGAAGAAGGAAACACACAAGATGTGATTGAATATGCTGCACATCCTTATACGAAGTTATTGTTGTCTTCGGTTTTTCCAATTCATCCGGATACACAATGGCAAATTCCTTCCGTTCCTCAAGTGACGGAAGAAGAGGGGGATGCCTGTAGATTTTGGCAAAGATGTCCCCATTGCAAGGAACAGTGTAAAAAAGAACGGCCACAGCTGAAAAAAATCAGTGAACATCATTCTGTTGCCTGCCATTTTGTTGAATAAACAGTATAGCAAAAAAGGAACAACCTTTTCAAAAGGTTGTTCCTTTTTTCTATGTTCTGGAATATTCGCATTCTGGGAGAAGAGGATTAAATAGAATCCATCACTTCTCTGATAGAATCAGCACAAATCTTTACGGCCTTTTTCATTTCTTCACGCGTCATGATAAGAGGAGGATTAAAATATAAAATATCTCCTAAAGGACGCAGCAGCAATCCTTTTTTTAATGCTGTTTTGTATATTTGGTATCCGTATCTGTGAGAAGAGTCAAACGAAGTTTTGGATGCTTTATCCTGTACCAGTTCGATTGCATTGATTAATCCAATGGAACGAATGTCGCCTACATAATGATAATCTTCCAACTCTTCACGTATTAAATTCGTGAGATAAGGAGCATTCCGATTTGCGTTTTGTAAAATAGGTTCCTCTTCCAAAATGTTGAGGACTTCAATGGCTGCCGAACATGTCAAAGGATTTCCACAATAGGTATGGCTATGCATAAATGCCTTTCCTTCTTGATAATCAGAATAAAAAGCGTCATATATTTTTTGTGTTGTAACAGCCAAAGCAGTAGGCAGATAACCGCCGGTAAGCCCTTTGGAAAGACACATAATGTCAGGAGAAATGTTTGCATGATTGCAAGCAAACATTTTACCTGTTCTTCCGTATCCTACAGCAATTTCATCGGCAATGAGATGAACGTGATATTTGTCACATGCTTTACGCAGTTTTTGCAAGTATACGGGGGAGTAGATTTTCATGCCTGCGGCTGCTTGCACCAATGGTTCTATCATAAATGCGCATGTTTCATCACCGTATTGCTCAAAAGTTTTTTCAGCATCTTCAAAGCATTCCGCCTGACAGGTTTCACAGTTTTTTCCGTATTTGCAGCGATAGCAGTCAGGAGCCTGTACACGTATGATGTCTAACATAATCGGTTTATAAATTTCGGAATATAAATCCACTCCGCTGACAGATAACGCTCCAAGTGTTTCACCGTGATAAGCATCTGTCAAAGCCATAAATCGCTTCTTTTGGGGATTTCCGGTTTGATGATGGTACTGGAAGCTCATTTTCATAGCCGCTTCAATGGCAGAAGAACCATTGTCGGTAAAGAAAAACTTTTCCAAACCTGTCGGTAATTTTTTCTGTAATCTTTCGCAGAGTTCAATTGCAGGAGTATGAGAAAAATTGGAAAAAATAACATGTTCCAAACGGTCGATTTGTTTTTTTACAGCCAGATTAATACGTTCATTACAATGTCCCAGAAGGTTACACCACCAAGAGCTGACAATATCCATATAACTGTTACCGTCTGTGTCATACAGGTAGATTCCCTTTGCATGGTCAATGACAATCGGAGGAAGTGATTCGTAATCTTTCATTTGTGAACAAGGATGCCAGATATATTGTAAATCTTTTTCTGCTAAGTTCATAATCGTCACAGCTTTCTTTTTGGTTTTACATGTACATACACTTACAATACTTAAGAAATATCATTGCATAAATGGAGCAATAATTCTGCGCTGACAGACAGCTCTGTTTCATTCGATTTTACACATGCCACAACGGGAATTCCGGTGAGGTGTTCTATTTGTTTTTTATTATCGCGGTGCATAAGATTGTTAGAATCATATTGATTTAATATAATTCCGTTGACGGTAATATTGTGCTGTTTGGCATATGCTGCGGTTAAAACAGTACTGTTGATGGTACCTAATCCTGCATGAGCGACAATTAAAATAGGAAGATGTAATGTTTGTATCACATCGGTCAACATAATAGGGGAGCTATCCATACGCAAAGGACAAATGATTCCGCCGCTTCCTTCTGTTACCACAACATCAAACTGTGTAGCTATATGATGAAAATCGGATTGAATCTTTTTCATATCAACTGGACGTTTTTCCAGTTGTGCTGCCAAATGTGGGGAAACTGCAGGTTCATAGATGTAAGATACCAATTGTTCAGGAGAGACAGGTAAACCTGATATGGAGGTAACATACGCAGCATCTCCGGGAACCAGTTTGTCTGCATTACGATATGCACCGCTTAATGCCGCTTTATAATAACCTGCATTGACAGACGCTTCTCTCAACTTTTTTAAAATCAATGCAGTCACATATGTTTTTCCTACGTCCGTACCGGTAGCTGTTATAAAAATTCCTTTTTTCTTGTGTATCATAAAAAATTCACCGTATACTTTAATTGTTTTAACATATTCATATCGTCTTGTATAGTAATACCTGAGGTTGTCAGCATATCACCGGAGATTGCTGCATTTGCACCTGATTGAAATGCAGATTTTCCTTTATCGCACATATTGCCGCGCCCTCCCGCTAAACGAATGGCTCCGTTTGGAATTAAAAAGCGGAAAATAGATACAATACGACATAAATCATCTTCTGTTAGTTTTGGAAGTTCTGCAAACGGCGTACCGGGAATCGGATTTAAAACATTAACAGGAACAGAAGTAATGCCAAGCTCACGAATATCAATTACCATATCAATACGATCTTCCATCGTTTCTCCTAACCCCATAATACCGCCGCTGCATACTTCCAGCCCGGCTTTCAAAGCATGTTTGATTGCCTGAATTTTATCATCATAAGTATGGGTGGTACAGATATTCGGAAAATTTCTTCGTGATGTTTCCAAATTATTGTGATACCGTGTAACACCGGCTTCTTTTAATTTGACAAATTGCGGATATGTCAGCAAGCCGTGAGATGCACACAACGAGATACCGCTTTCATCCTTTAACCTGCGATATGTTTTACAGATATCATCTACTTCTTGGTCAGATAGAGCACGTCCTGAGGTTACGACGGAAAATCTTAAAATACCGTTTTTGTAATTATGTTGTGCTTCCTGTAAAATAGTAGTGCTGTCTAAAAGCGGATACTCTTCCACAGCGGTACAGAAATGGGAAGATTGTGCGCAGTATTTGCAGTTTTCAGAACACTTGCCGCTTTTTCCGTTGATAATGGAACATAAATCAAATACATTATCACAAAAATGTTCTCTCAGTTCATTTGCCGCCTGACATAACTCATCCAGCGGTTGGTCTGCCAGTGATAAAGCTTCTTCTTTCGTGATTGATACACCTTGCATCGCTTTTTCTTTTAAGGTTTGTACTGTATTCATGCGGATAGTTTCTCCTTTTTTAGGATTGGAACCAATCGTTTTCCGATAAAGGCACAAACAACACAGGTAAGAATATCTCCCGGCATGGGAAGTAAGAAACAGTATAAGAACAAAGACCATACGCCTGCATAAGTATTGGTGTAAAACATGGCAATGAAGAAGTAGTATATGGTTCCCAGCGTATAAACAATCAATAAACCTGAAAAGTTGGCAACCAAAAGACGTTTGATGCTTGGGAGTGGTACTTTATGGACAATCAATCCTGTTACAAATGTACCTATTAAAAATCCAATGAGATATCCAAATGTAGGCTGCAATACATAAGCGGGACCGCCTCCCTGCGTAAAAATAGGTACACCGCAAAGACCAATTAGTATGTATACGCCAACAGAAAGTGCTCCGTATTTTGGACCGAGCACAATACCGGCAAGGGTAGTAAACAACAGCTGCAGTGTAAATGGAACGAAAGGCACCGGAATTTTAATAAACGCGCCCACTGCGATTAAAGCTGCAAACAATGCGCATAAAATAAGAGAGTATACAGTAGATTTTGATTTTTCTTTCATGAAGCGAAGTTCCCCCTAATGCTAATTTCTCCTGAGTGAAGAGATGTAATGGTTCCGTCTTGTTTTTCAATCATAAGACCGCCATTTTCATCAATATCAATTGCTGTGGCTTTTTCAGAGTTTGTACCTTGAATAACTTCAATGTCTTTTCCCAATACAATGGAGCGCGCTTTGTATTCCGCAATAAAAGAACGGTCTTGCAATTGATTGCATAAGCACAGTACATGGTTGATGACTGCCGCAGCAATTTGATTGCGTGTGATACCGGCGGGCTTTTCGTGGAATAAGGAATCTACTTTCTGCTGAATGTTTTCAGGAAAAGAAGAAACAGCGGTACTAAAGTTAATACCGATTCCAAGAATAATTGATTCAATTCCGCCGCTTTCAAAGTCTGTTAATGCTTCGGTCAGAATACCGCATATTTTTTTGCCGTTCATATATACGTCATTGACCCATTTGATTCCCGTACGGATATGAGTCACTTCTTCAATGGCGCGTGCTACAGCGACAGATGCAGCGGTAGTAATAAGAACAGCATCATTACTGGTTAAGTTGGGACGTAAAATAAAACTCATATAAATTCCGCTACCGGCAGGGGAGTGAAAGGAACGTCCCATTCTTCCGCGTCCTGCAGTTTGTTCTTCAGCCAACACTACAGTACCGTGAGGCGCCTGCTCCAACGCCATTTTTTTAGCAACAAGATTGGTGGAATCAACGGTTTTAAAAACATAAATCATATCTTGGCTGCCGTTTGTTAAATATGGACCAATACCTTCGGCTGAAATTACATCTGTTTCATCAGATAAGCAATAACCTTTATTGGTAACAGAAATAATTTGATATCCTTCTTTTTTTAATTCGCTGATTGCTTTCCAAATAGCTGAACGTGAAATTTGCAGCTGTTGTGCCAGTTCTTCTCCCGAAACATAAGTTCCGCGATTTTTCTCAAGTATTTGCAGTATGTTGCTTTTTGATGACATGATTTTATCCCTCACATAATAATTTTGTTGATTTCTTTTAGTATAAATAGGAAAGAACCGATTGTCAACCTTATTTTTAAAATAGGTTGACAATCGGTTCTTCCTATAAAAAAGCAGCATATTTTCATTTAATATGCTGCTTCATTTATTCTTTATCATTTGGTTCATGTTGTGCGTCATAAATTGCATTTAATAACTGTGTAGTAAACATAGTAGCATACAGTTTCGCTTCAGATAATGCAAAGGCCAATACACCGTTTGTATCAATGGTGCCGTCTTCTTTTCCGAAAGCCTGCATACGCTGGAGTTTATCTCCTTGTAATTCTGCTTCTACATTTTGTTGGACAACTGCAGAAAGTTCCGCAATGTCTTTTTTTGTGAGCTCAATTGCCATGTTGTTTTCCTCCCAATTTCTTTTTTTACCATTTTATCATGATTCAAATTCAGAATCAAGATTGTGCTGTTATAATACAAAGAAAGCAATTTGCTTTCGCATTTTTCTAAACTTTTTTTATACATTTTATTCTTTTTGTCTAAAAAACTGACAAAAATGACCGACTGTCTAAATACAAAATCATACTTAAATGCTATTATAACTGTTACTACCATATTGAAAAGAGGAGAGCATGTTTGAAAAAACGTAACAGTACAGAACCAGTACAATTGCGAGACCCATTAAACGAACAGCACAAAGGCAGAAAAAAATTAATTAGCTGTATTGCTCTCGTTTTGGGAGTTGCCATTATACCGCTGATGTACAGTGGTATTTATTTGGCATCTGTATGGGATACTTATGGCAGATTAGATACGCTGCCTGTCGCAGTTGTAAACCATGACCAAGGCGCGCAAATCAATGGTGAGGAACGTAACCTAGGTCAAGAACTCATTGATAAAATGGAAGAGTCTAAAGATTTGGACTGGGTGATGACAGATGAAGCTGATGCAAAAGCAGGTTTAGAGACGGAAAACCGTTACTATGCCGTCATTGATATTCCTTCAGACTTTTCACAAAATGTAGCAACCGCGGAGGATGTAGATAAAGTACCTGCAACCATTACGTATTCAGCAAATGAAAAGCGAAACTACATTGCTTCCACTATTATGAAAAGTGCGGCACAAAGCTTACAAAAAGAATTGCGTGCCAGTGTAACAGAACAAATTACAGGTAATTTGGTGCAACAGTTAAACAGTGTTCCGAGTCAAATGGAAACCATTTCTGAAGGATTTACAACATTGGGAGACGGTACCGGCGCTTTGAGAAGCGGTATGGATATTTTGCTGCAAGGTTCACAAACCATTACAACCAACTTGGAAACTTTGGATAATGGATTAGAGCAAGCAAAAGACGGCTCCGAACAGTTGAATCAGGCACTAACGCAACTGCCTACATTAATGCAAGGCATTGAACAGTTGAATCAAGGGGCTTCCGATTTATCTGCAGGATTAAATCAAGCCGCACAAGGTGCTTCTACTTTAAATGACGGCGCTGCTAATTTAACCGACTTAACCAATGGTATTCAATCGTTGTCTCAAGGCAGCAACCAAGTGTCAATTGGCGCACAGCAATATGTAAGCTTGACGAATGGTATTCAGCAAGCTTTAATGACAAATGGCTATGATGGTGCAAAGACTGTCCAGGCTTTGGCGCAACAGCTGCAATCCGCCAGTGGTTCACAAGCAGATTCGTTGAAAGCTATGATTGGTATTATTGGTGGTAACAGTACCGTAATTCAGAATTTAACGGACCAGTATAATGCAATCAAAGATAATCCTGCTTATGCACAACAAGCAGCCCAGTTGCAAGCTTTGATTGGAATGCTTCAACAAGATATGAATAAGGGAAGTGCTTCTGCAGCATCACAATATGCTGCTGCAGGTGCACAATTGGTAAACGGTACCAGCCAATTAAATCAGGGCGCAGAACAGTTGGCAGCCAGCACAGGAAAAATTGGTGAGCTGCAAAGCGGTATCAGCAGTTTAAATACAGCGTTATCACAACTAAATGACGGCGGTAAACAAGTAGCAGACGGTACTGCGACGCTGTCTTCCAGCAGCAGTCAGTTAACACAACTGCAACAGGGAGTCGGTTCATTAAATAGTGCTTTGGGTCAACTGTCCGGCGGAGCCTCACAACTTTATCAGGGCTCATCTGAATTAACAAACGGTGTTTCTTCCGCTCAAGACGGAGTGGTTCAATTAGATGATGGTGTTGCATCTGCAAAAGAGGAATTGGACGGTGCAATTAGCGAAACATCAGAGAAATTAAAAGCAACAGACGGTTTGGAAACATACACTGCAAATGGGGTATCGGTTCAGGCAGAGCCATATGAAGCAGTTCCTAATTACGGAACCGCATTTGCACCATACTTTATCTCAGTGTCATTATGGACCGGTGGCTTATCCATTTTGATGAGCATATACTTAGAACCAAACAGAAGAATGAAACGTTTATCTGTAGATTCCCATTCCAGAGTAATCAGAATGTTTGCTTTCTTAGGCATCGGTGTACTTCAAGCGGTATTGCTTGGCATTGTTGGTCAGTTTGGCTTGGGACTGCCAATCAATCATGTCTTTGGTTTCTATAGTGCGGTTATCTTAGCTTCCGTCACCTTTGTTGCCATCATTCAATTCTTAATGATGTATTTAGGTGATATAGGTAAAATACTGTCTATGGCTCTTATGGTATTGCAGTTGACGTCAACGGGCGGTACCTTCCCAATTGAAACTTCGGGTGCATTCTTCGAGGTATTGAATAAAATCATGCCAATGACCTACAGCGTAAATTTATTGAAAGAAGTAATCAGCGGTGGAGATGCCGGTATTATCTGGTATAATGTAGGAATTTTATTTGCCTTCTTTGCTGTATTTACAGCAGTGACGTTGGGATTGTCTATTTATCAAAATAAAAAAGACAAAAAGAAGAAAGAAATTGAGCACATAGATATAGATACAGATGTAACAGAAATGACAGTTTGATATAAATATATTGAGAAAGGCGCTGATATTCAGCGCTTTTTTTATGTGAATTTTTTAGAAAGTTTCCCTGTTGAGGGAAATTTTTTCTGTTTTTACGTGGTATTACAGAGGCAATTATTTATGCTTACAAAATAAGATGTCAATTTGTGTATGAAAGGAGTAAAAAATCAATAAAAGTTGTAAGCGATGTTAATTAAGAAAGGATACAAAATGAAAAAAACAGAAATTATAAATTCACCTACTTACTCTGAATTAGACCCAAACCGTAAAGTAGTGCGAGAAATTCCATCATTACGCGGCGAGAATATCAAACAATTTTTGATGAGTGATAAAACCATTCAGGTAGCCATGTATGATGAACCTGTACATTTTGAGAAAAATGGAACATGGAATGATATTGATAATGATTTATATCAAACAGAGGAAGGGGGATATAAAAACAAATCCAATCCATTTCAAGTAGAATTTGCAGCAGATAAATATGCAGAGAAACTGGTTCAAATTCATCAGGATGATTATGAATTATCTTGGAGCTATCTTCCGAATACCAAGCCGAGAAGACAAAAAAGAAGTATTCTCAATACAGTACAAATTCACGACCACAAAGAGGCGGATTTTTCAGATTCGGAAGTAAACAAGCAAAAAGTAAACTCATTTGTTACTTATGCGGATATAGAGCCAAATGTAGATTTGAAATATATTTTGCGTGCCAAAGAAGTAAAAGAATATATCATACTAAATGAAAAAACAGATTGCGAAACCTTTACATTTTTCTATCAAAGCAACCATTTAAAAGCGCATCTTGATGAAAATGGTAACATTCAGTTTATCAATCCTGATACAGAACAGCAAGTTTATACTTTATGCAGAGGATTTATGAAAGATGCGTCAGGTCAAATCAGTAATACACTATCTTATGATTTGAAGGAAACAGAACAGGGTTACCAGGTTACACTTCATCTGGACAAAGATTGGCTCAACGATGCTGTACGTGTATATCCCGTTGAGATTGATCCTCCGATTCAGGCTTCTCAAGATTATTTTAAAAATGTACATGCATTTGTAGACAGTGCAGCGCCAAATTTAAACAATCATTTGGCAGCGGAGTTGCCGATTGGAAGCATTCCGGAAGGAGATACCTATACCGCATATTTAAAATTTACAGGGTTTCCAAATTTAACTGCCAAAGATTATATCGTTGATGCAAAATTAGATTTATATTGTTTGGATAGTTACTATGATAACAAAACAAATACCATTAATATTAGAAGAATTACTTCGTGGTGGGATAGTACTACGGTAACTTACAATACTCGTCCCAGTGTTTGTGAAGACGTTGAAAGTTATTGCAAAGTAACCGATACAAGAAGATGGTATTCTTGGGATATCACCAATATGGTTCGTGATTGGTACAAAACGGGTTCTCCCAATGACAACTATGGTTTGGAACTTACTTCTCAAGAAGATGCATGGACAGGGTATAAACGGTTTCTGTCTTCAGACTATGCGGCTATTGCTGACGGTGGTTGCCCCGTTATTTACTTTACTTATTTTAATACCAAAGGATTGGAGAGCTGTTATTCCTATTATGAGCAAAGCCTTGGACGTTCAGGTACTTGCTATGTGCAGCATTTAACAGGAACTTTCACTCATGTATACCATGATGTAACAACTTCTTCTAGAATGCCTATTGTGTTAAACCATGTTGTAACAAATGGTGACTTTGAAAATATTGGATTTGGTGCAGGTGCAAGATTAAACATTTCACAAACGTGCATTGATTTATCCAAAGGAGTTGGTATGACTGATATTGACCGGCAAGTTTATGCTATGGATAGCCGCTATCGTTATAAATATACAGATGGAGATGGAACGGTTATCTATTTTTATCAGGATGATGACGGGGTATATAGAGATGAGTTGGGTAAAGGTTTAAAAGTAGAGCTGGATATCAACAATTGTATGTATGTCATTGATAAAAATCAATTTGAATACGGTTTTTATCCAAGTGGAAATTTATATGAGTACTGTGATGCTTCCAGAAATATTGTTTATATTGAATGGGACGGAACCTTGCCTGTCAGAATGTATGACGATTATGGCAATGATGTTCGTTTGTCGTACAATAATGGAATGCTGGAAACTGTAACCGACCCTGCAGGAAGAGTGACAAGATATGAGTATTTGGATACCCACCTTTACAAGATTATCAGACCGGACGGAACTTTCACACAGTATAATTTTTATTTGGGTACTATTGTGAATATCCACGATTCGGAAATGGAAAAATGTATTTATATTGGTTCTGAGAATTATCGGGTAAAAGCAATTAGAAAATTTTTGAAATCTAATTTGGATTTAGGCTATGTGGTAGGAGAGTGTTTCGGTTATGGCGTTGACTTTGAATACAGACCTTATTCTACAGTGGTACGCAGTGCGGGCGCCAATGATATTTTGGGTGACCAGGATGATATTTTAACAGAATATCAGTTTGATACATTTGGAAGAACTACCACGGTCCATACATATCGTTTGGATGGTTCTGAAGATTACGGAACACAGAAATACAGTTATACAGGCAATACAACAACAAACAGTCAAAATAACAATAAGTTAACCCAAGTACACAGCGGTGGCGGATATGCGTGTAACTTGTTGACAAACGGCAGTTTTGAATATCAACAAACCGGCTGGTCGGAAGAAGGATGGGGTGCTGATTGGGTAAATAAAGATACTTCGTATGTAGAAGAAGATTCCTATTTCGGAAAAACATGTTTGAAAAAAGTAGTGAGAGATGCAAATGACTGTAAAATCTTTAACAGTCAGCACTTTAACAGGTCTAATGGCTCGATTGAAGGTACCTATACATTGTCGGCATATATGAAAACACAAGACGTTGTCAGTGAGAACGGAGGCGCATTTATAGGTGCTTATGCTTGGAACAATGATGGTACGGAAGAGTATTTTCATACTGATTTTCAATTGGGAACCAGCACTACAGATGTAGAAAACGGTTGGTCCAGATATTCTGTCACATTTACCATTACCAACAAAGCCAATAGTTTTTGTATTATGCTGGGTTTAGACAGTGCTTTGGGTACGGTATATTTTGACGGTGTCCAATTAGAAAAAGGTACTGTTGCAAATCCATACAACTTGGTTGAAAACAGCAGTTTTGAACGAGGTACGGATTATTGGTCCTTTAGTGGCATTACAAATAGTGACGGTATTGTTTCTGATGGATATGAGGGCCATGGTTTTAAAATTCAAAATGACAGTTACGGATATAAAGAAATCTATCAGACTATTCCTGTAAAAGGGAATGTCAATGATACTTACATTGCAAGTGTGAAATTGAAAGCCAAATCATGTCTGACGGTCGGCGGCCCAAGATGCGATATCACCCTGGGCATAAAATATACTGACGGTTCCGTACGTTACGACGGCAGTACGGTAAATAATGCAATTTGGGGTGAATGGCAGTATGTAAGCCACGCAATTGTGCTGGCAGACCCGGACGATAAAAATAAAATTCCAACAGAAGTAACGGTTTATCTCAATTATTTTTGTAATCAAAACTGGGTAGTGTTCGATAATGTGCAGCTGATTCGGGACTTTTCTCAAAGTTATCAGTACGATGATGACGGAAATTTAGTTACAACCAACGACTATGTGAATGAACAGGCGAGTGTAAAATATAATACGCATGATAAAGTTTTGAAAATGATGACGCCGGGTGTTGGTACTTATTACTATGGATACAATGATTATATTGCCGATAAAAACCTGGTTCATTTATTGACAGGAAATGGTTTAACTTATAATATGGATTACAATTCTCATGGTGACCAAACAAAGGTTAGAGTAGAGAGTTCCAAACCATTGAACAGGAAAGTAGATTCCCAGTTATTTTATATTAAATGTGCTGATACGCATAAATATATTGATGTTGACGGCGGAATTTTCACACAAAATACGCTTGTGAATACATATACGCTGAACAAAACCGATGCACAGATTTGGGAGCTGGAATATTACAGTGATAATGTATTTTGTGTTCGTTCCAAAGGAGATAGAAATCTGGCTCTTGATGTTATTTGGGGTGATTCCGCCAACGGCACAGGATTACAATTATATGCCTATACGCAATACAGCCAAAAATTTACTTTCAGAGAAAATGATGACGGTACGTACTGTATTATTCCCGATTTTAACTCAAATAAGTGTCTGGACGTAGATGTTGCCAGCGGCAGACTGCAGATATGGGATATTTTAGGCGGAGAAAATCAGAAATTTATTTTAGAACCCGTTGGATATGACAGTCCGAATGATTATATGGAAGCATCTGCGGAATATGATCAGGTGGGACGTGTGACGTCAACTTCTGATATTCTTGGGGTGGTAACCACCAATACATATGATGACAAACGCGGGACTCTATTAAGCTCTACAAAAAACAATCAATCAGTTCATTATACATATGATGTGAACAATGACAGAGTACAGTCCGTTACCACTCAAAACGGAGAACAAAGGGTTACCAATGAATATGGGTATACGTTAGGTGCTTTGTCATCCATTACTCATAACGGTACTACCTTCTCTTTTGAACAAAATGATGAAGCGGGTACTTCTACGGTTAAAGTAGGAAATCGTCTGCTTTCTAAAAAACAATTTGGACCGGAAGAAGGAAAGCTGCTTTCTTTGACCTATGGTAACGGTGCGGTTATGGAGAATGTTTATGATGATGTAGGACGAACCATAGCCAAAAAATACGACGGTTCCGAAATTGTTCAATGGGAATACGATTATATGGGCATCTCCAAAGAGATTGATAAGGTAAATGATATTAGCCATAGCTTTAACTATGATTCTCTTGGCAGAATCGTACGTCATGACAGTACCCAGGGACTCAAAAGCCACGTAGTCTACGATAAAATGAATCGTGTTGCAAAATATTCCTATAGTATTCCGGGAGAAAGTGTAAGTACAGAATTTCATTATAATTCCAAAAATAATACGTTTACAGGTCAATCGAATCATAGATTAACAACAGAAATGACCGTGGATAGTTTAAACAGACCGGATATGAAAAAATTAATGGTTGAAAATTGCACTATCCAACAGGAGTATTCTTATATTCAAAATCAAACAACTTTACAGACATATCCGTTGGTTGCATGCCTTAAAACACGAGTGAATGACGGAGGGATTCAATATCTGCACCATGAATATGATTCAAAAGGTAACTTAACACATGTTTATGAAGATAATGCAGATACCATAAGAGAATATCATTATGATGATACCAACCAACTCATATTTGAACGTAATGAAACACAATCTGCCGCTTATACTTATGATGCCGGCGGTAATATTACAAGCAAAACGGAAAATAATGTTACCACTGAATGGCTGTATGAAGATGAACAGTGGAAAGATTTGCTTACAAGTTTTGACGGACAGACTATCACATATGATGAAATTGGAAATCCGCTTACCTATAGAGACGGTATGTCCTTTGCTTGGGAAAAAGGACGTCAGTTAAAACAAGTTACAAAAGCGGATGAAACTGTTTCTTATCAATATAATTCATCCGGCTTACGTACACAAAAGATTTCTTCTCAATATGGAACAACTGTTTTTATTTTGGAAGGAGATTGTATTCTTTCCAGTAGCAACGGTGCTGAAACCATTTATTTTTATTATGATGAAAATAATCGAGCAATCGCCATGCGTGTAAACGATACAATGTATGCATTTGAACATAATGTACACGGAGATGTAGTAGGTATATTTGACACAGAAGGCAACTTGGTGGTAAAATATTCCTATAATGCATGGGGTGTTCCAATTGAGATAGTAGATGGAAATGGAACAGATGTCTCAAGGGACAGAACACATGTGGCAAATAAAAACCCGTACCGCTACAGAGGGTACTATTATGATGTAGAAACAGGATTGTACTACTTAAAAACCAGGTATTATGACCCGATTACCTGCCGATTTATCAATGCGGATAGTTATCTTCAGACTGCACAAGGTTTTTACGACAAAAACGTATTTTCGTATTGTGAGAATGACCCTGTAAACAGAGTTGATACAGAAGGCGATTTTTGGCTTTTAGGTGTAATTGGAGCGGCAGTTGGTGCGATTGTTGGAGGAGTCTCAAAAGTTGTAGCGAATGCTTGTACCGGTCGTCCTTTAAGTGAAGGGATAGGTGGAGCCATCGCAGGAGGAGCGGTATCGGGAGCAATTGTAGCAACAACAGGCAATACTGCATTAGCAAGTTATGCAGGTTCTGCTGCGAGTTCGGCTACAGAAGAAATTATTTCGTATACAACAGGAGAAAAGGAACTTAATTGGGATAATGTAAAGCAGTCTGCTGTTACTGTTGCAAGAGATACCGCAATAGACGGAACAATTGGTATTGTGACTGATAGAGCAATCCCAAAGCTGAAACCCAAACTGGTACCAAATACCAAGAAAGAGGCTGTTAAAAAGATTATCTATGATTCCCCGAGAGACTTTCATGTAAGCACTAACTCCAATATCGTAACAAATGGGATAAATAATATAGCAGGAAGAACTGAGGGCAATAAACAAGATACTAATTATTTAATTGGCCTCATGCTAAATTCTTTGGATAAAGTTATTAATAGTATCTTTGGAATGCCTCTCTTTGGAAAGCCTTTATCTTATTTTTGGAATCATAGGTAATTTTAGAGTATAAGTTGAAGTTTTGGATTGGAGATATGAAACAATGGAGAAACACTATAGAGTATTTACGATTTTATTTGCAATTGTAGGTTTTATTTTTATGTTGGGTGGTTTAGTTTTTTTATTTATTAATGAAATGTATCATATGACAATATGGTGGCATTTTGTGCTCGGCATGGTTTTATTATTATGTGGAGGTGTCTGTGGATACGCGGCAGCTATTTTTTCTAACCTTGCAGGGGGAACAGTAGAACATATAGGCACATCCATAAGAGCAGAACTTCCACCGAAAATAGTATTGCCAACAGATACTTTAAAAATAATGTGTCCGTTTGAATGTACATGTGAAAAACATCATGACCAAAAACATGTAGGAATAGACATTGCTCCTCAAAAACCTGATACAGAAGGGGACTCGGTTTACGCGGTTACAAAAGGGAAAATATATGTAGACAAAGAAAAAGGAGTAGCAAGATTAGAATGTAAAATGTTTCACATTATCTATCGCTGTTTAAAAACAATTACAGTAGAAAACGGGACCAAAGTGAAAGCAGGAGACACGATAGGAACAATGGGAGGAAAAGAAACGGAAGAAGGTGTACACTTACATATAGAATTTTGGAATGTAAGATATTCTTTTTTTGCAGACCCACTAATATACTTTAATCCAAAACAATATTTTGATACGGAAAAAGAAAAAGACAATAATAACGAAGAACAATAAAGAAAAGGGTATGCTTAACATGAAGCATACCCTTTTCTATGTAAAAATAAATTACAAAATATAGACAAAAAGAAATAGAGAAATTATACTGGTAGCAAGAGATACAACAGATGTTTTACTGGTAATATATAGAAAACAAAAAACCATACCGCTACAGAGGATACTATTATGATGTAGAAACAGGATTGTATTACTTAAAAACCAGGTATTATGACCCAATTACCTGCCGATTTATCAATCAAGACAGCTTACTTGGAGCAAACAAAGATATATATTCGTATAACTTATTTGCATATTGCTCTAATAACCCGACCAATTTAGAAGATCAGGACGGTACGTTTGCAGGAGCAATATTTGGATTGATATATGCAGCGGCAACAGCGGTAACAGCGGCAGTAACATCTTATGCGGCTGGACAATCAAAGTCCAATACAGGAATCACATGGGAAGATGTAGGTAATGCAGTTTGGAATACCATTACATGTATAGTAGACCCGATAGGATCTATTGTTAGGGCATTAAACCCTCCCGCGGTACAAAGTACACAAAAAGAACAGGTGCAAGAGAGAGCGGATTCCATTCCGATTATTTATGCTATTCCTATCCGTAAAGGTTGGCCAAAACTTGATAAACCAAGGTTTCCTGTAGCGCCTGAACTTTTTCATCCCAATGGATTGTATATTAGTTTTAGAGAACATATTAATAGAGGTTGGGCTGTTAAATGGAATATACCAAATACAAAAATTACTATTTTTGAATGGGATCAAGATTGCACGGATATTGTTGGGCAACATTACCATTGCTTAACCCCTGAAATGAAAAATAAACATGGAGGAGATCATTATCATCCAGGAGATTTAATACCAGAACCTTGGGCATCATTATATTTTAGTTAGGAGAAGAAAATGAAAATAACAATTGTAAATAAAGAAATTATAAAAAAACTGAGTGTACATGATGGGGTGATGGGACCAATTCATTACAATTATGAAAACAAAAGTTGTACTTTTGAGGTGATGAATCCTGGATGGAATAGATATCAAACGTTTCACATCAAGGGCATTTTATATATGGAAGTACAACAGTGTGAATTTGCGGGACCAGGACCCAATATATTTTGTTGGTATTATGATGAAAAATCTACCCGCACAAAAGAATTATATCAGAGAAAAATAATAGAACATTATAACTCATTTTCCTTATTAGATGAACGTAAAGTACATCATTTTGAAGTTGTATTTTTGTTTGGTTCAGAAGATGAGATACGTTTTGTATGTGAAGAAATAGAGTTTCATGAATACCCATACGATAAAGAAGTTTAAATAAAAAGAAAAGCCTTGTTTTGGTCAAAGCAAAAACAAGGCTTTTTATATGGTACTTTAGACTGATTATAACAATATTAGAATTCTTCACAGTCAATAGACAAAAAGATACAGTATGTTTATAATATATACAATGCTAAACTAAAACAAAATTATACTACTTAAAAACCAGGTATTATGACCCAATTACCTGCCGATTTATCAATGCGGACAGTTATCTTCAGACTGCACAAGGTTTTTACGACAAAAACGTATTTTCGTATTGTGAGAATGACCCTGTAAACAGAGTTGATACAGAAGGCGATTTTTGGCTTTTAGGTGTAATTGGAGCGGCAGTTGGTGCGATTGTTGGAGGAGTCTCAAAAGTTGTAGCGAATGCTTGTACCGGTCGTCCTTTAAGTGAAGGGATAGGTGGAGCCATCGCAGGAGGAGCGGTATCGGGAGCAATTGTAGCAACAACAGGCAATACTGCATTAGCAAGTTATGCAGGTTCTGCTGCGAGTTCGGCTACAGAAGAAATTATTTCGTATACAACAGGAGAAAAGGAACTTAATTGGGATAATGTAAAGCAGTCTGCTGTTACTGTTGCAAGAGATACCGCAATAGACGGAACAATTGGTATTGTGACTGATAGAGCAATCCCAAAGCTGAAACCCAAACTGGTACCAAATACCAAGAAAGAGGCTGTTAAAAAGATTATCTATGATTCCCCGAGAGACTTTCATGTAAGCACTAACTCCAATATCGTAACAAATGGGATAAATAATATAGCAGGAAGAACTGAGGGCAATAAACAAGATACTAATTATTTAATTGGCCTCATGCTAAATTCTTTGGATAAAGTTATTAATAGTATCTTTGGAATGCCTCTCTTTGGAAAGCCTTTATCTTATTTTTGGAATCATAGGTAATTTTAGAGTATAAGTTGAAGTTTTGGATTGGAGATATGAAATGATAAAAAAAAATAGTAGAGGACTGGCAATATTTTTTGCTATTCTGTCTGGAATATGTGTAATATGTGGTATAGTTTTTTTATTTATTAATGAAATGTATCGTATGGCGATATGGTGGTATGGTGTATTAGGATTTTCTTGTATAGTGTTCGGCGGTATTTTGATATTTGGTGCATTATTATTTATAGTAGATTCTGGCGGAACAGTGGAGCATCTCAGGAGAGGTGTAAGAGCAGAACTTCCGCCGAAAATAGTATTGCCAACAGATACTTTAAAAATAATGTGTCCGTTTGAATGTACATGTGAAAAACATCATGACCAAAAACATGTAGGAATAGACATTGCTCCTCAAAAACCTGATACAGAAGGGGACTCGGTTTACGCGGTTACAAAAGGGAAAATATATGTAGACAAAGAAAAAGGAGTAGCAAGATTAGAATGTAAAATGTTTCACATTATCTATCGCTGTTTAAAAACAATTACAGTAGAAAACGGGACCAAAGTGAAAGCAGGAGACACGATAGGAACAATGGGAGGAAAAGAAACGGAAGAAGGTGTACACTTACATATAGAATTTTGGAATGTAAGATATTCTTTTTTTGCAGACCCACTAATATACTTTAATCCAAAACAATATTTTGATACGGAAAAAGAAAAAGACAATAATAACGAAGAACAATAAAGAAAAGGGTATGCTTAACATGAAGCATACCCTTTTCTATGTAAAAATAAATTACAAAATATAGACAAAAAGAAATAGAGAAATTATACTGGTAGCAAGAGATACAACAGATGTTTTACTGGTAATATATAGAAAGCAAAAAACTGCACCGCTACAGAGGATATTATTATGATGTAGAAACAGATTGTATTACTTAAAAACCAGGTATTATGACCCGATTACCTGCCGATTTATCAATGCGGATGGTTTAATTGGTGCCAATAAGGGCATATATGAAATATATCAATATACGGTGATTGTATAACTGTTATCACATATATTTTGTGGTAATCAACGTAACTTGTCAACAAAATATCTTTTTGAACATACAAAACCATTAAATTTGTAAATATTTTGCGAAATTTTAACACAACATTTTTCTTGAATCACAAGTTGTGGTATACTTGAATAAAGAGTATGAAATGTAATGTGATAAGTGAGGAATCAAAATGCAAGAACCGGAGCTTTCTGTAATTATTCCTGTGATGAACATTGAAAATAGAATTTGTGATGTGCTTAATACATTAAAAGAGGACACGAAAGGTTTTTCAGTGGAATTTTTAATTATTGACAGAGGCTCGAAGGACAAAACAATGCAAATGGCATTGCGTTTTTTGCGGCAGAATCAATTAAATGGTTATGTCATGCAGGAAAGCGGTGGAAATATCAGCCAAACATTAAATGCGGGTATTCAATATGCCAATGGTACTTACATTACCTTTGTGTTTCCTCAGCGTATATACCAGTCATATTTGGAAGAATTTCTAAAAAAGGCAAAGGAAACAAATGCAGAGTTTTTGTTTGGATGTAAACGCCAGGAACAATTAAAATTTGCAGATTTGCGCAGTACCAGTTCGGTTATTAAGCAATTAACAGGCGTAGATTATATAGAATGTATGATTACCCACAGTATCATACCTGATGCCGGTGCAGTCGTGATATCCAACCGGTTTTTGTAAAATCATAAAATCTGGTTTAACGAAAATAGTATATACCGTTATGGTGAAGATTTTGTGTATAAATGTTTCCTTGCAGCCAATCATTTGGCACAAGTAGCTGTTGTTATGCAGGTAGATGATGAAAAATCTGTTTTGCTGAATCAGAACCATACATCTCAGGATATTTTTGCCCCCTTTGAAGAAGTGGAATGTTTATTACGCACACTTGTATTTTTACAAAAACAATATAATCATCATGAAAAAATGATAAAATTATTTATACAGCAAAAAGTTCCGGAAACCATTATGCAAATTGTAGAAGGGCTGCTAAAGCAAAAGGTGAAATCTCGTGCTATACGTTCTTATATGCATAAAAAAGGATATGACCGTTTGCTAATCATAGGACCGTATACACCGCACACCTTAAAGGTAAAGATTACAACTTGGCGCTATTTTCCTAAATTTTACCGTTTTGTGTAATAAGTGTTATAAAAACAGGCGTCTGACCGCCTGTTTTTGTTTTATTTTTCAATGATTGGATTTATAAAATATCTTGAAGAAAAACGCTAGATCTGGTATTATTATAAGATAAATATCACGATATGGAGGTGTATATGTTTGGTTCCGCAGAAGCAGAACAATAATGAGATTTTTTTACAAGACAGGGCGCATTGTATGAATGCAGTTGCACAAATTATGGAAATGCGCGCCACAGGTGCTGTACCGCTTGCATATGTCCAAACATACGGTTGCCAGCAAAATGTGGCAGACGGTGAGAAAATCAAAGGTCAACTGGCAGAAATGGGATTTGCTTTTACAGAAAATCCCGATGAAGCTGACTTTATTTTATATAACACATGTGCCGTTCGTGAAAATGCTGAATCCAAAGTATTTGGTAAAGTTGGTGAATTAAAACATAAGAAGAAACGAAAACCTTCTTTGGTTACAGCTTTATGCGGCTGTATGGCAGAACAAGACCATGTTGTAGAGCGTATTAAAAAAAGCTATCCGTATTTGGATCTTGTGTTTGGCACTCACGTCATTCATTACTTGCCGCAGCTATTATATGCACTTTTGACCAACGGAAAACGAATCTTTGAAAACGGACACGAAAATGAAGACAAACAAATCGTAGAAGGATTGCCGGTAGAGCGTGACAGCACACAAGTGGGTGCTTGGCTTACGATTATGTATGGCTGTAATAACTTCTGTACCTACTGTATTGTTCCATATGTTCGCGGCCGAGAACGCAGCCGTGAACCGCAGGCAATTGAGCAGGAATTCCGTCAATTGGTGCAGGCAGGATATAAAGAAATTATGCTGCTTGGACAAAATGTAAATTCTTATGGTAAGACGTTAGAAAATCCGATTACCTTTTCTGAATTGTTACGCAGGCTTGACCGCATTGAAGGGGATTACCGCATACGGTTTATGAGTCCGCACCCAAAAGATGCAACTCCCGAATTGTTTGAAACTATGGCAAACAGTAAGCATATTGCACATAGTTTACATCTTCCTTTACAGGCGGGGAATAACAGAGTGCTCAAGGCTATGAATCGTAACTACACCAGAGAGCAATTTTTAAAATTGGTAGAACAGGCTCGTGCTACTATGCCGGATATTACTTTTACAACTGATTTAATTGTAGGATTTCCGGGTGAAACATATGAAGAGTTTTTAGATACCGTAGATATGCTGGAAAAAGTAAAGTTCAATTCCTTATATACTTTTATTTATTCACCGCGTGTCGGAACCAGAGCTGCCTCTATGCCGGATGAAATATCTGCTGAGGAAAAATCGCGCTGGTTTCAGGAGCTTTGGAAAAAGCAAGAAGAAGTTGTCGCTCAAACCAGTCCTGCCATGATTGGAACAACTCAGAGAGTGCTGGTACAGGGCTATAACGAAAAACAAACCATGCTTTGGGGTAAAACAGAAGGAAATATGAACTGTGAATTTGAAGGCGACGACAGTTTAATAGGCACTTTTGTGGATGTAAAAATAACAGAGTCGCCCAATTTTGTGCTAAAAGGCACACTGATAACAGAATAATTATAATTAACAATATTGGAGGATTTTCAGATGGATGTTATTGAACTGGCAAGAGAATTAGGAAAAGCAATTCAACAGGACGAACGTTTTTTGGCAATGCAAATTGCACGTCAAAACAGCGACAATGATGATGAACTGCAACAATTGATTGGTGAATTTAACTTAAAAAGAATGGCCATTAACAATGAAGCTGCAAAAGAAAACAGAGATGAAGCAAAATTGCAGCAATTAAACAGCGAACTGCGTGAAACCTATGCAAAAGTGATGCAAAATAAAAATATGAATGCTTACAATGAAGCAAAAGAGCTGATGGACAATATGTTAAAACGTATCAATGCAATCATCAGTATTTCCGCAGAAGGCGGAGACCCTGAAATTGCAGACTTAACAGAAGATACCTGCGGCGGCTCATGCTCCAGTTGTGCAGGCTGTCACTAATGAGATATATTGCATTCTATAAGAAAAAGATGAGGTAGAAAAATGGCTGATTTATCACCTATGATGAAACAATATTTTCAAATAAAAGAGCAGAACCCCGACACCCTGTTGTTTTTTCGCTTGGGTGATTTCTATGAGCTGTTTTTTGACGACGCAAAATTGGTGTCGGCAGAACTGGAACTTACCCTAACCGGCCGTGATTGCGGACAAGCAGAGCGCGCGCCTATGTGCGGTGTTCCATATCACAGTGCGGAATCTTATATTGCACGGCTTGTTGCAAAAGGCTATAAAGTTGCAATTTGTGAACAGTTGGAGACACCGGCTCAGGCCAAAGGGCTGGTAAAACGCGATATTGTTCGTGTGATTACTCCGGGTACTGTTATGGAAAGCAGTATGTTGGATGAAGCAAAAAACAACTTTATCTGCACGGTTTGTGTCGAAAAAAATGAAGCGGGAATTTGCTTTGCAGATATTTCTACAGGCGAACTGCATGCGACGACCTTAAAGGGAAATTCTTTGGCTGACTTGGAGCTTCAGCTAAAAAATGAGTTGATGCGTTTTTCTCCAAGGGAGATTTTAATCAATTCACAGACCTTGGAACTGAAAAATCTTCCCAAATTTTTAAGAGAAAAGCTTTCCACATTACTGGAATGTTTGGAAGACAGTAAATTTACTTATGATACATGTGAGGCTGCTGTACGACAGCAGTTCAATGGAGATACAACACAAGCGCTGCATGTAGATGACAAACCTTTGGTCATAAAATGTATTGGCGCTTTGCTGGATTATTTAAAGCGTACCCAGCGTAACGGCATGGAACGAATGAATCGCATTATGTTATACACCAATGCGCAGTATATGCATTTGGACATGAATGCAAGGCGCAATTTGGAATTGACAGAAACCATGCGCAATAAAGAGAAGAGAGGTTCTTTGCTTTGGGTGTTGGATAAAACCAAAACGCCTATGGGAAAACGTTTAATACGCACATGGCTGGAACGTCCTCTTGTCAATCCGGTTCAAATTAAAAAACGTCAATTTGCAGTGGATGAACTGATGAGAAATATCCCTTTAAGCGACGGTATTACAGAACAGCTTTCCGGTATTCATGATTTGGAACGTTTGATGACTCGCATTGTGTATGGTTCTGCAAATGGTCGTGAACTGCGCAGTCTGCTAGCTGCCATTGAGCGTTTACCTGCATTGCAGCATTTGCTGGAAGGGGTACACTGCGATTTACTTCAAGACATTGAACAGCAAATTGATTTGCTTGAAGATGTAGCCAAGCTTATTTTTTCTGCTATTGTGGAAGACCCGCCGTTTTCCATTCGCGAAGGCGGTATCATCAAGCAGGGATACCATGCCGAGTTGGATCAGTTGAAAAGCGACATGACCAACGGAAAAGAACTGATTGCACAAATTGAAGCAAAAGAAAAAGAACGCACTCATATACCAAAATTAAAGATAGGCTACAATCGCGTATTTGGTTATTATATTGAAATTTCCAACTCTTATAAATCCCAAGCGCCGGCTGAATATATCCGTAAGCAAACATTAAGTAACTGCGAGCGTTATATTACACAGGAATTGAAAGATTTGGAAGCGCGAATTTTGGGCGCTCATGATAAATCCATTCAGCTGGAAAGTGTGTTGTTTGAAGAAGTCCGCAAACAAGTGGCGGACCAATTGGTTCGTGTACAAAGTACCGCAAGTGCATTGGCACAGCTGGATGTATTAAACTCTTTTGCGCGTATTTCCCGTCAGCAAAATTATGTTTGTCCCGAAGTGAATTTGGGCGGAAAGATTGTGCTGAAAGAAAGCCGCCACCCTGTTGTAGAAGTGTTATTGGATGGTGCTCCGTTTGTTCCAAACGATGTACTGTTAGATAAAAATGAAAACAGGGTTGCGATTATTACAGGGCCGAATATGGCAGGTAAATCTACGTATATGCGTCAAACGGCACTGATTGTACTAATGGCGCAAATCGGTTGTTTTGTACCAGCGGCATCGGCGGAAATCGGTGTTGTGGACAGTATTTTTACCCGTGTGGGCGCATCTGACGATTTGGCTTCAGGACAGTCTACCTTTATGGTGGAAATGTCTGAGGTAGCGGATATTTTAAAACATGCAACAGACCAAAGTTTATTGATTTTAGATGAAATCGGCAGAGGAACTTCCACATTTGACGGTATGAGTATTGCTCGTGCTGTTCTGGAGTATGTAGCCGATACCAAAACATTGGGAGCTAAAGCGTTGTTTGCGACTCATTATCATGAATTAACAGCTTTGGAAGATTGTATGGACAGCGTAAAAAATTACAATATTGCGGTTAAGAAAAACGGTGATGATATTACCTTTCTACGAAGAATTATCCGCGGCGGTGCAGACGACAGTTTTGGTATTGAAGTAGCAAAATTAGCCGGTGTGCCAAATCAAATCGTTGCCAGAGCAAAAGAGATTCTAAAAGAGTTGGAAAGTATGCCTCAGGCCGAAGTAACTGCAAAATCTGTCAAAAAACCGAAAATGGTGCAGGAAGAAGCTCAAATTTCCTTTACACCTGCCGCCAAACATGCAGTGCTTGAAAAATTGGAACAAATTGATGTCAATACTCTCACGCCGATTGAATGCATGCAGACCTTGTTTGAACTGAGTCAATTGGCAAAACAGGATACATAATAAAAAATTGAACCATAGCAAAGAAAGCGAGGTGCTTTATGGGCAAAATTCAGGTGTTGGATAAACAAATCGCAGAGCTGATTGCAGCTGGAGAAGTAGTGGACAGACCGGCCTCTGTTATCAAAGAATTGGTCGAGAATGCAATTGATGCAGGAGCTACAGCGATTACGGTAGAAATCAAAAACGGCGGTGTAACATTTATGCGTGTCACAGACAACGGCTGTGGTATTGCCCGTGAAGATGTTCCTACTGCTTTTTTGCGTCATGCTACCAGCAAAATTCGCAAACAAGATGATTTGGAAGCAATTGGAACTTTGGGTTTCCGCGGGGAGGCCTTAGCCTCTGTTGCTGCGGTTGCAAACGTAGAAGTAATGACCAGAACCGCAGATGAACTGGCAGGTACTTTTTATGCAATCAGCGGCGGTGAACAGCAAGCGTGTGAAGATTATGGTTGTCCGCAAGGTACAACAATCATTGTAAAAGATATTTTTTATAATGTGCCTGCAAGAATGAAGTTTTTGAAAAAAGATACAGTGGAAGCCAATGCCGTTTCCGGTGTTATGGATAAGATTGCGTTATCTCATCCGGAAATCTCACTGCGCTTTATCAGAGATGGTAAGGAAACCTTGCATACGCCGGGAGACGGACAACTGAAATCCGCCATTTATGCAGTATTTGGCAAGGATTTTACCGCAGGTCTTATCCCGGTCGACTATGAATTTGAACATGTAAAGGTTTGGGGATTTATCAGCAAACCCGCAGCCGCAAGACCAAACCGCAGTATGCAGCATTTCTTTATCAATGGCAGATATGTCAAAAGCAAAACTGCTATGGTGGCATTGGAACAGGCGTTTAAAGGTTCCTTAATGGTAGGAAAATTTCCAAGCTGTGTACTACATATCGAATTGTCTTACCGCGCCGTTGATGTAAATGTACATCCCAATAAACTGGAAGTGCGTTTTATCAATGAAAAGCCGATTTTTGATGCTGTTTATCACGGTGTACAAACGGCTTTGAATCAAGGCGACAAGCCGATTGTCATGGACGTTAAGAAGGTAGTTTCTCATCATCCTTTTTATGTGTCACCGGAAAAGCCGGAGCAAATGCAGCTAAAAACAACGTCTTCTAAACCAATACAAGAAACGAACATTGCACAACCAATTCAGCAAACTGCTCCAAAACAGGAAGAAGCTGTTCCCGCATCCGGATTTGCCAAAGAGCTTTTTCAGAACAGCAGTGCAGAGAAGTTTCAAATGAATGACAGTGGAAGTATACAAAATTCTGTTTCGGACGTACAAATTCCTACTTTTCATCACTATGAGAAAGATTCTCCCAGAATTACGTATGCGAATATTGATATCGCTGTAGATGACAGAGAGGATTTCACAAAGTCAAATTCGGAGATACCGCAAGAAAAAGGACTTCAAACAGAGGCACCTCATCAAACAGTGACGCATGAGGAAGTTCCGCAAGGGGATGAGCACCCTTGTGAGGAATCGGCTGCCAAAACTGATTTAAAGCCGCTACGCTTAGTGGGAGAAGCATTTGGAACCTATATTATCGCAGAACGAAATTGCGAAGAACTGGTGCTGATTGACAAACATGCGGCTCACGAACGAATGTTGTACGAAAAGCTGAAAAAACAAGCTCCGGGTTCCGATTCTCAAATGCTGTTGCAGCCGATTACCGTTACTTTGAATAAAGAGGAATACACGGCAGTATTGCAAGCACTTGATACCTTTGCAAAAGCAGGTTTTGAATTGGACGATTTTGGTGCAGGCACGATTTTGGTACGAAGCGCACCTCTTTCTATGGAGCATGATGATGTTTCTTCCGCTGTTATGGAAATGGCAGGATATTTAAGTCAGCAAAAGACAGATATTACAACAGAACACTTAGATTGGCTGTATCACAACATTGCTTGCAGGTCAGCAATCAAAGCGGGCGATAAAAGTTCTCCTCAGGAACTGTTGGCTTTGGTAGAGCAATTGGAAGAGGATGATACCATTCGGTATTGTCCTCATGGTCGTCCTGTGAAAGTTGTAATAAAGAAAAAAGATTTGGAAAAACAGTTTGGTCGTATTCAGTGATGTTTTCAATTTCATTGTTTTTTCTTCATAATGATATGGTAGGATACTAGGAGCTTAACATGGAAAAACAAGAATTACAGAAAAAAATCCCGTTGGTAGTCATTGTGGGACCAACTGCCTCAGGAAAAAGCAAATTGGCGGTAGAACTGGCCCATTGGCTGCAAACGGAAATTGTGTCAGCAGATTCCATGCAAATTTACCGCGGAATGCAAATTGGTACAGCCAAACCCACTGTGGAGGAGATGGAAGGCATTGCGCACCATCTCATAGACTTTGTGGAATTAAATGAACCGTTCAGTGTAGCCGATTATGTTGCGCATGCAAAAACATGTGTAGAACGTATTGCACAAAAGGGAAAAATACCGATTCTGGCAGGCGGTACAGGACTGTACATTAATTCATTTTTGGAGAATTTGCAGTTTTCGGATGAAGAGAAAGACACAGTTTTATGTGAACAGCTGGCAGAAAAAGCAAGAGAGCAAGGAGTGCAGGCGTTGGTAGAAGAGTTGCGCTCTTTTGACCCCCAGTCTGCAGAGAGAATTGATTCTCATAATGTAGGAAGAATCATTCGTGCGATAGAAATTTACAGAACCACCGGCATGACAATGACAGAACATATGGAGCAGTCTCGCAGAATACCGTCTCCGTATTCTGCGTGTATCATTGGACTTGACTATACCGACAGAGCCATTCTTTACGACCGTATTAATCGGCGTGTGGACCAAATGCTGCATATGGGATTGATAGAGGAAGCAAAACAAGTGCTCAGTGAGCAAGATGGTAAAACAGCATTGCAGGCAATTGGTTATAAAGAGCTGTTGCCGTATTTTCAGGGGGATTTCACTTTAGAAGAAGCTGTGGAGCATATGAAGCGGGAAACACGACGATATGCAAAACGGCAGTTAACTTGGTTTCGCAGAAATGCCAATATTCATTGGCTAAAGGTGGACGAAATGGAAAGTCACGAACAGCTGGTAGAAAAAGCAAAATCGATTGTAACGCAATTTCAATTTTAGTGTAGAAAGTAAAGGGTTTTCAATGGGTATCTTAAATCATCCAATTTTAAAAAGAATTATCACAATTATCATAGTAGTCCTTTTATTGGTGTTCATTGGTTACCAAATTTGGCGTGCCAATCATTCGTCTGTGGTAACAGAAACGGCTACTTATGCAAGTATTTCCGATACGATACAGGCAGAAGGTGTTATTATTAGGAATGAAACGCTTGTGCAGCAAAATACTGCAGGTGTTATTACCTATAATGTTTCTGACGGAACAAAAATTGCGAAAGACGGCTTAATTGCAACGGTTTACGATACTGCGGAAGATGCTACCACACAACAGCGGAGAGAACAGCTGGAATCGCAACTTGCCACACTGCAGGAGTTAAACAGTGCCAGAACCACAACTACCTACACCAATCCGGACAATCTGGATAAAGATATTCATACCAAATTATATACTTTATTAGAATCCATTCATGAGCGCGACAGAGACCAAATTGACAGTGATAAAGATTCTGTCTTAAAATCAATTAATACGCGTCAAATAGCAACCGGACAAGTCACAGACTTTAATGCAAAAATTCAGTCTCTCCAAGACCAATTAACGGCTTTGGGTTCTGTGAAAGGTACAAAGAAAGGCGAAATTACATCACCGTCTTCCGGCTATTTTGTCAGCTCTACAGATGGCTATGAATCTACTTTTAGTTATAATGATGCTACCAATTTAACGGTGGATGATTTAAAGACCAAAAAAGACCAAAAAGCTGAGACACAAGACAGCAGTGTTATTGGTAAAATATGCGATTCTTATAACTGGTATGTTGCGTGTATTGTACCGGCTGACACGGCATCCAGACTGAAGGAAGATGCTCAGGTATCCATCCAATTGCCCTTTGTCTCTTCCGGAGATATTCCGGCTACGGTTGCAGCTGTAAATCAAACAGACGGTGCTTCTGAGGCTGCTGTTATCTTAAAATGCAATTATATGAGCGATACGTTGTCTAAAGTGCGTGATGAAACCATTCAAATTAATATTAATACTTATACAGGTATTCGCGTCAGTCAGCAGTCTGTCCGTTTCCAAACTGTGTCCAAAGACGTAACCGACGAAAATGGAAATACAACCACTGTGACCAAAGATGTAAAAGGCGTTTACATTCTATATGGTAACTCTATTAAATTTGTTGAGATTGTGCCGCTGTACAGCAGCAACAATTATGTCATATGTGATCCTGACCCGGATACAAGTGAGTTAATGACAAGCGAAACATTAACATTATACGACGAAGTTGTGGTAGGAGGTAAAGATTTGTATGACGGAAAAATGGTTAAGTGATGAAGAACTTACAGCAAAAATTGCTGCATTGGAAGAAAATTATAAAATTGTAACGGAAAAAGTAGCACAGGCAGCAATCAAATCTGGAAGAAAACCGGAAGAGATTACCTTGCTGGCAGCAACCAAAACAGTTCCTGTGCCTGTTATTAACAGAGCAATTGAACTGGGAATTACCTGTATAGGAGAAAATAAAGTACAAGAATTGTGCGAAAAGTATGACCAATTGCATCTGGAACATTGTGACTGTCACTTTATCGGTCATTTGCAAACCAATAAGGTAAAACAATTGATTGGTAAGGTAAGTATGATTCATTCTGTAGACAGTGTAAAACTGGCAAAAGAAATCTCTAAAATTTCTCAGCAGCATCATTTGGTAACCGATATTTTGGTAGAAATCAACGTAGGAAAAGAAGAAAGCAAGGGCGGTATATATATTGAGGATACGGAGTCGTTTTTGGGAGAAATATCCACATTATCTGGTATTTCTGTAAAAGGATTGATGACAATACCGCCCGCAGACGAAAATATTACAAAAACAATACATTATTTTGAAAATATGTATAAGAAATTGGTTGACATTAGGTCTAAAAAATTAGATAATATATCTATGAATTGTTTGTCTATGGGTATGTCGGCGGATTATGCACAAGCAATTGAGGCGGGGGCCAATATTGTTCGTGTAGGTTCTGCATTGTTTGGACAAAGAGTTTATAAATAAAACTGATTATCATTGCAGTAATAAAAACAACCGGGAGGAAACGACCAATGAGTAGTGCAAAATTTGTTCAGAAATTTAAAGATATGTGGAATCCACCAGAGGATGAATTTGATGATTACGATTATGATGAACAAGTAGAAGATGTTTATGAAGATGAAGAGCCGGCTGAAGAATATCAAGAGCCAGCTCGTCATAGTCATGCTCGCGCTCAAGAAACAAATTCCAACAAAGTAGTGAATATCCATGCACAATCTCAAATTCAAGTGGTTCTATTTAAGCCGAATAATTTTGGTGAAGACACCAGAGCAATTGCAGATGAACTACTAAAGGTACATACTGTTGTTTTAAATTTGGAAGATACCAACAAAGATGTTTCACGCCGTATTTTGGACTTTTTAAGCGGCGTTGCATATGCCAACGGCGGCAAAGTAAAGAGAGTAGCTACCAGAACATTTATCATCACCCCATATAATGTAGATTTGACCGGTGATGATTTAATCGACGAATTAGAAGGCAGCGGCGTTTATTTCTAAGCGGTTATGTCGGACAAACATAGTGTAAAAAGTGCTCAGGCAATTCTTTTGGCACGTATACAGGACGCAGTCGATTTGTGTGACAAACGGCATAAGCCTCAGTTTATCGGTTTTCTTGATGAAAAAGAACAATTATATACTGAAAAAATAACATCACAAATGGGCTTTAAAAACTATATGTTTTGGGGTGGTCATACTTCCTCAGAGCGTGTAGTTTTTGGTGCGTTTCCGGACTATATAGAGCCAAGCGACAACCTTTTTCCGATTCAGACCATAACAGTAACCTTTCGAACATGTGACCAATTGTCCCATAGAGACTTTTTGGGTGCATTGCTGTCGTTAGGAATCGAAAGAGAAACATTGGGCGATTTTTTAATTGAGGATGGCCGATGTGTATTTTTTGTACGTGAAGAAATCAGCCAATTTATTCTCATGCAAGTAAAAAAGATTGGACGTGTTGGCGTTACGTTAAAAGAAGGTGCAGAATTTCCTTTGCCAATGGGCAGAGGATTTACTGAGTTTTCCTTTGTCGTTGCATCTCCAAGATTGGACTGTGTTACGGCAGCGCTTGTTGGTTATAGCCGAGAAAAGTCCGGTGCTGCGATTAAAGCAGGACTAGTAACACAAAATTATCAAGTTGCTATGTCTACCTCTCAAAAGGTAGATGTGGGCGACAAGATTTCAATTCGCGGAAAAGGTAAATTTGTGCTGGATAGAATCGGTCCTATGACTAAGAAGGGTAGACTCAGCATATTTGGTAGAAAATACAAATAATTTAGGAGGGCTTATAGGATGCTTACCATTAACGATATCATTAATGCTAGTTTCAATAAATCAAATTTTGGCGGTTATAAAACCGAAGATGTGGACATTTTTATTGATGAGGTAAAAGAGTCCTATGAGTTATTGATTAAAAAGAATATTGAGCAAAAAGAAGCGAATGAAAGCCTTGCTGAAGAAAATAGAAAATTAGCAAAAAAAATTGACCTTCTTGCAAAAAAAGTGGAAGAATATCGCGATGAAGAAAATGAAATCAAAAATGCTCTTATCAGCGCACAAAAATTGAGCGAAGCAGCAATTCGCGAAGCACGCCATAAAGCAGAGATTATTCTGAAAGATGCTCAAATGAAAGCGGATGAAAAAGTTGCTTCCATTGCTGACGAGGTAGAAGAGAAAAAAGAAGAGCTTGAAAAAATGAGACAGATTGTGTCTGATTTCAGAAAAACTTTGTTGGATAAATATAAAGAGCATTTGACTTTGATTAATAACATTCCAAACAGAAAAAAACAGGTGAAACTGGAAGAACCAAAACAACCTGAACCGGCAGAAGAAAATAAGCCAAAAGAATTGCATACACAGTCTTTGGAAGAGCATATGATTGAGAAAACACAACCAATCGATATCAAAGGTGCTATTGGCAAAGAGCCTAGTGAGGAAGAGGCAGATTTTGCTTCTGCACAGCAAAACTCTCAAGAGGCAGCTTCTAGAGTAGCCTCTTCCATTGAAGTGGAAGAAGTGGACGAAGCTCCCACAAAGAAATTTCATCTAAATGCAACCAGTTTTGAAAAAGCACCTGAGGAGCGCAGAGGTCGTGATTTGCGTTACGATGTACTAAAATTTGGTGAAGACTATAATATTGCAGAAGATGATGACGACGAAGCACCTTCATCAAGCAGAATGAAACGCAATAAATAATCCATTAAGGAGAGAACATTAAGAATGTCACAAGATTATAAAAATACGCTTAACTTACCGCAGACTGATTTTTCTATGCAGGCAGGTTTACCAAAAAAAGAGCCTGTTATGCTTGAAAAATGGGAGCAAGATGGCATTTATGATAAATTAATGAAAAAGAATGAGGGCAAGCCACGTTTTGTATTGCATGACGGCCCTCCATATGCCAATGGTGACATCCATCTGGGTACTGCACTGAACAAAACTTTAAAAGATTTTATTGTTCGCTATAAAAATATGTCCGGTTTTCAGGCTCCTTATGTTCCGGGATGGGATACACACGGTTTGCCTACGGAATTAAAAGCACGTAAAAAAGCAGGCGTTGACAATTCCAGCACTATTTCAGACGTAGAGCTTAGAGAAATGTGCCGAGAATTTACGTTGGGTTACTTGGATGACCAAAGAAAACAATTTAAGCGTATTGGCGGTCTTGGTGAGTGGAATAATCCATATATCACGTTGACACGTGATTTTGAGGCAACTCAAATTGAAATTTTCTCTAAAATGGCTACAAGTGGTTACATTTACAAAGGGTTAAAACCGGTTCATTGGTGTCCCGATTGTGTGACAGCACTTGCGGAAGCTGAAATTGAATATGCAGAAGATCCGTGCTATTCCATTTATGTGAAATTTGCCGTGTCTGATGATAAAGGAATCTTATCCAAATTAGGTGTAGACCCGGACAAAACATATTTTGTCATTTGGACTACCACAACATGGACATTACCAGCAAACCTTGCAATTTGTGTGGGTCCGGAATTTGATTATTCCATTGTAAAATGTGATGGCGAATATTACATTATGGCAACTGCTCTTTATGAGAAGGCAATGGAAGCTGCGGGAAAAGCAGAATATGAAGTTGCAGCTTCTCTAAAAGGTGCCGAAATGGAATATATGAAGGCAAAACATCCATTTATCGACAGAGAATCCTTGGTTATTGTGGGCGACCATGTTACACTGGAAAGCGGTACAGGTTGTGTTCATACAGCCCCCGGTCATGGTGTGGACGACTATAATGTTTGCAAAAACAATTACCCTGAATTGCCTATCATTGTTCCTGTAGATAATCATGGCAAAATGACTGCAGAGGCAGGAGAACAATTTGCAGGTCTTTCTACGGATGAGGCAAGCCGTGCAATTGGAAAACATTTGGAAGAGATTGGTGCAATGTTTGCTGCAAAGAGAATCGTTCACCAATATCCGCACTGCTGGCGTTGTAAAAATCCTGTATTATTCCGTGCGACAGAGCAATGGTTCTGTTCTGTGGATGATATTAAAGAGCAAGCAGTCAAAGCAATTCAAAATGTTACTTGGATTCCCGGCTGGGGCCAAGACCGCATTACATCTATGGTGCAAGATAGAAATGACTGGTGTATTTCCCGTCAGCGCAGATGGGGCGTGCCGATTCCTATTTTCTATTGCAAAGAATGCGGTGAACCTTTAATCTCAGAAGAAGCTATGGCTGCTGTATCTGAAATGTTCCGCACAGAAGGCTCTGACCAGTGGTATGTAAAACCTGCGGAAGAGATTATTCCTGAAGGCATTGCTTGTAAAAAATGCGGCTGCACACACTTTGATAAAGAAAAAGATATTATGGACGTTTGGTTCGATTCAGGCGTTACCCACGCTGCGGTTTTGGATAAAAGACCAAATTTACATTGGCCTGCTGACCTCTATTTGGAGGGTGCCGACCAATATCGCGGTTGGTTCCAATCCTCTTTATTAACAGCGGTGGCATGGCGCGGTACTGCTCCTTATAAAGCTGTGGTTACTCACGGCTGGGTTGTGGACGGTGAAGGCAGAAAAATGTCCAAGTCTCTTTCCAACGGTGTAGCACCTAACAAAATTATCGAGCAATACGGTGCCGACATTTTACGTTTGTGGGTTGCATCTTCTGATTATCATGCGGATATTAGAATTTCTCCTGAAATTTTAAAGCAATTGTCAGATGCTTATCGTAAAATCCGCAATACTGCAAGATTTATCTTAGGAAACCTTGCAGATTTTAATCCGGACCAAGACAAAGTATCATTTGATGAGTTATTACCAATTGACCGCTGGGCACTGCATAGATTTGATTTGGTAAATCAAAAAGCACGCGCAGGCTATGATGCTTTTGAATTCCATCAAGTGTATCATGCAATTCATAACTTCTGTGTTGTGGATATGTCTAACTTCTATTTAGATGTGATTAAAGATCGTCTTTATGTAGAAAAGGCAGACAGCAAAGAGAGGCGCGCAGCACAAACAGCCATGTACATGATTTTGGACGGCATGACAAGATTGATTTCTCCAATTTTGGCATATACTTCTGATGAAATTTGGCAGGCAATGAAACATGACGCTTCTGCCGATGCAGAAAATGTGGTGCTAAACCAAATGCCTGAACCTACCGGGGTAAATGTGGATGAAATCTTTATTCAAACATGGGATCGTATCCACGATATTCGTGATGCAGTGAAAAAAGCACTGGAATTGGCACGTAATGAGAAATTGATTCGCGCTTCCCTGGATGCCAAAGTACAGTTATTCTGTGACGGTGAAATGTATGATTTTGTAAAATCTGTGGAAGCAGAATTGCCGGTTGTATTCATTGTGTCTCAAGTTGAGCTTGTAAAAGGCGGAAAGGGTACTTTTGTAAGCGAAGATTTGCCTGAACTTTCTGTTACTGTATTGCCTGCAGAGGGAGATAAATGTTCCCGCTGCTGGACTTACAGCAATACAGTTGGAAGTAATGAAAAACATCCTGAGGTATGCGCGCATTGCGCATCTGTACTGGAATAAAATAGAACGAGAAGGGTGAGCAAAGTGTTCACCCTTTTTTCGAATAATAACGGAGGTGTTCGCTTGTTATTAGGCATTTTTGCTTTAATTGGCGCTGCAGTTTTGGTTGTCATTGACCAGGTGATTAAATTTCTGGCAACTACTTATATCAAACCCATTGGAACCTTGGAAATCATTCCGGGATTCTTAGATTTTACCTATCACGGAAATGACGGTGCTGCGTTTGGAATTTTATCCAGCCAAACTTGGATTTTTGTGATTATTACAGCACTTGTCTGTATTGCCTTAATTGTTGGATTATTTGTATACAAAAAACACACTACGTTATCTCGTATGGCGTGTGCGCTGATTATTGCAGGTGGTATTGGAAACTTAATTGACCGTGTGTTTAATAATGGATATGTTATTGATTATATTCATGTGAAATTTTTTCCACCTATCTTCAATTTTGCCGATTGTTGTGTTTCTATTGGTGTAGTACTGTTGTTTATCTATGTAATTTTCTGTACAGATTCACTTCGCAAAGAATCATCTGCGAAGAAAAAGCAAAAGAAAGAAAAAGTAAAGCATGAACAAGACCATGAATGAGATAAAACATCATTATTCTTTTACATTACAGCCGGAAGACTCGGGACAGCGATTGGATAAATGGCTGCAATTGCAGTTACCGGATATGACGCGCTCTGCAGTTCAGAAATTGATTGAGCAGGGCAATGTAACACGAAACGGAATGACTGTGAGTAAAAATGGAAAAGGAAATGCCGGTGATGTGATAGAAGTCATTGTACCTCAGCCCAAACCGCTTGAAGTTACGGCGCAGGATATTCCTCTGGATATTTTGTATGAAGATAATGATTTACTGGTAGTGAATAAACCCAAAGGTATGGTTGTGCATCCTGCTGCGGGAAATGATGACGGGACATTGGTAAATGCGTTGTTGCATCACTGTGGTGATTCTTTGTCGGGTATTAATGGCATTATTCGCCCGGGTATTGTACATCGTATTGACAAAGACACCAGTGGTTTATTGATTGTTGCAAAAAATGATATTGCGCATCAAGGCTTGGCGCAGCAAATAAAAGAACACAGTTTTACCAGAATATATGAAGCTGTTGTTTATGGCAATATGAAACGAGAAGAAGGAACTGTTGATGCACCAATCGGACGTCATCCTACCGACCGTAAAAGGATGGCAGTTACGGATAAAAACTCCAGAAATGCAGTGACACATTATAAAGTGTTAAAGCGTTATGATGGCTTTACACATGTACAATTAAAACTGGAAACAGGAAGAACGCACCAGATTCGTGTACATATGGCTTATATTGGACATCCTGTTGCGGGAGATACTGTGTATGGAGTGAAAAAGGTGATTACTTCTTTAAACGGACAATGTTTACATGCGCGTGTAATTGGTTTTGTTCACCCGATTACAGAAGAATACATAGAAATTACCAGTGAACTGCCCGTTTACTTTACGCAATTTTTAAGTAAGTTAAGGGAACAGTAATTATCCTTGTAAAGAAGTGAAAACGCATGGAAAATGAAAAACGTCACATTTGGATTTTAATTGCAATTGCTCTGGTATTTTGTGCTGTGTTAATTGGGTATAATCTTTTCTTTGTAAAAGAACCGCAGGCCATTGTAATAGAAACGGATGTAGCAGAATCAGATACAGAACAATCTTTGGGAGAAGGCTATATTGTACCAACGTCTAAAGTAAATATTAATACTGCAAGTGCGGAACAATTGGATGAAGAACTGGAAGGGATTGGACCCTCTTTGGCGCAAAGAATTGTGAGCTATCGCGATGCAAATGGATTGTTTACAGACATTGAACAGATTAAAAATGTATCAGGTATTGGTGACAAGAAGTTTGAAGCAATCAAAGATTATATTACGGTATCTTAGGAGGAGTACTCATGAAGCAGCAAGTACTGTCTTGTATTGAGACAAGGCGCAGTGTGCGCAGTTATGAATCAAAACAAATTCCCGATGATATGAGGGACGAGATATTAAAAGCGGCTATCTATGCGCCAAGCGGTAGTAACAATCAAAGCTGGCTGTTTACGGCGATTCAAAATCGTAAGATTTTAGAAGATTTAAATGAGCAAGTTCGTATTGGATTTGGACTGTTATCAGTTGCGGAAAATGATTATCCTGCTAAAATACGTGCAAAACAAAATGCGCAAAAGGAAGATTATAATTTTTACTATCATGCTCCAACACTGATTGTTGCATCTAATGTTCCTAATTACGCAAACGCAATGGCAGATTGTTCCGCTGCTTTGGAGAATATGTTTTTAGCTGCTCATGCATTGGATTTGGGAACTTGCTGGATTAACCAGTTGACATGGTTGGGCCAAATGAAAAATGTACGCGATTTTTTGACAGAGTATTGCCATATACCAAAAGAACATGTCATATGTGGTGCTTGTGCAGTAGGATATACAAACGGTGCATATCCAAAGCCTGCACCGAGAAAAGAGAATACAATTCAAATTATTCTATAAAAATGAGTGCCACTGTGATATCATACAGCGGCACTCATTTTTGATTTTTTATTGTAAAAATCCGATTTGTGCTTAAAAAGTTATGTAGACATAGGAGACGGCAAATAATTTGTCAACAAACAAAACTTTTGGCGGAGTTAGATATTTTGCTGATGATAAACAGTAGATAAGCAACATGAATCAAAAATAGATTGATGTACGGTCCAATGATAAATATTTGTGAGAAACTAAATGATACAAGACATTTTTGAGCATTACAGAATAATTTAAGAGAGAAAAAGGCCCAATGCAGAAGAAACAAAAATTCTGTTCGTGTATTTTTGTTTGCAGATGGGTGGAAATGACTCTGATGTGAAAAGAATGACACAAAAGAATTTATGAGGAATGAAAATTTGTCCCGCTTTCCCGAACTACACCTATATATCTCGAAAAAGGAAACAAGCAATATCAGAAGCAAGAGAAGAAAAAGACAGAGTGACCTGAGAGGGTTTTTCTTTATTACAAAAAACGAGGAAAATCACTTCAGATATCCCAAATCACTTCCTAATATCAAAATGGATAGTATGGGCGGAATAAGGAAGAAAAAAGCAGAGCGACCCGAGAGTTTTTTATTGAAAAAACAGGAAAAACTACTCCCGGGTACTACAGACAAGTTCTCAAAATTACCACGGAAATCTCAGTTTTAGCGAAGGAAAAAGGATAATCAGGTTAGCCACAGGAATGGTTTGGAGGATTACTTGAGTCACTCGTTAGAGAGATGACGAAAGGCATTCCCACATACCGCCAAAAGGGCACCTTGACATAATCTAAGAGAGACAGAAGAAAAAATAAAAAAGACTCAGTACAGAGCTTGAACAGACTCTGTACCGGGTCTTTTTTTGATTTATATCAGGTGTAAAATGGCATGTTTCCTGCGCTTTTAGGGAATGCATTTGGTTCATAATGGACTCAGAAGGAGCTGCGGGAAATTTCCATGAGGTGCAGTAAGGACAAACTCGGTACGATACGGGAGTTTGCCCTTTTTGGATATATTAGGCTGCCCTCTGACAGGAGAGAGTTAAAAGAGGACAAGACATATTTCTTTTTAACAAACAAGGTTTGTCAAACTATCCTTATATAAGGTAGCAAGAAGAGGATATCATAAAAAAAGAATCAGTGCAGAGTATTAGTCTCTGTACTGATTCTTTTTGCTTGAAAATGTGCAAATGGCGTGTTCTTTTATGCACTCTTTGTAACAAAAGTATTAATCGCCAAAGCAAATACCTACATCACGTGCAGATTGAATGATATTACTATCTTTTGGAACATATTTTAATTTGCCTGCTACTTCACTAAGCGGTACGGCAACAATATTTCCGTTTTGCAACGCTACCATATTTCCAAAATTACCTTCTTCAATTAAACGAACGGCAGCAGTACCAAAACGAGTTGCAAGTAAACGGTCGTAAGGACAAGGACCGCCTCCGCGCTGAAAATGTCCGGGGACTGTTACACGAACTTCGCGTCCTGTCAATTCTACAATTTCATGTGCTACGCGATAGGAGACAGAAGGGAAAGACATATTTGCACGACTGGCTTTGAATTCCTTTTTGGACATTTCTGCTTCTTTTTTGGAAAGAGCGCCTTCCGCAACTGCTAAAATACAAAAACGTTTTCCTTGACCGGTTCTTAAGTATAGACTGTCTACTACTTTATTGATATCGTAGGGAATTTCCGGCAGCAAAATCACATCAGCACCGCCTGCAATACCGGCATATAAGGTAAGCCAGCCAACTTTATGTCCCATAATCTCTACAATAAATACGCGACCATGAGAAGTAGCAGTCGTGTGGATACAGTCAATTACGTTTGTTGCAATTTCAACTGCGCTGTTAAAGCCAAAGGTCATTTCTGTGCCCCACAAATCATTGTCAATGGTTTTTGGGAGCGTAATGATATTTAGCCCCTCTTCACTGAGCAGATTTGCTGTTTTATGCGTACCGTTGCCTCCAAGAATCACAAGACAATCTAACTTCATTTTTTTATAAGTTTCTTTCATCTTGGTTACTTTGTCTATATTGTTTTCATCCAGTACGCGCATTTGTTTAAACGGTTGACGGGAAGTTCCCAAAATGGTACCACCCAGTGTTAGGATTCCTGAGAAATCCATTTGCTTCATCGGAATATAATTTCCTTCAATCAAACCTTTATAACCGTCTTGAATGCCAAAGATTTTTACTTTATCGCCTAATAATTCACAGAATGTTTTGCCAACACCGCGAATCGCTGCGTTCAAGCCTTGGCAATCGCCTCCACTTGTCAAAATACCAATTCTTTTCATGGTCGATACCTTCTTTATTTCATTTTTTCTAAATCAGCCCTTCTGATTGGCGTATATGGTTTGCTTTCATCCAAAGCTTCCAGTTTGGCCACTGCTTCTTTGGCATACACGCTAAACTCATATTGAGAGTTAAACGGAGCTTTGCTGCGTTTATCAATTTCAATATAAGTCGTATCATTTTGCAGTAATCTTGTATTAATTGTATCGTTGAGCATGGTTTGTACAATATCAAATGCACGTTTTTGCAGGTCAGGGTCTTCAATTGGAAATACCAATTCTACGCGGTGATCCAGATTACGCTGCATCCAGTCTGCACTGCCCATATAAATTTTGGGATTACCTGCATTTTCAAATTGAAAAATACGGCTGTGTTCCAGCAATTGACCAACTATACTGTGTACACTGATATTTTCACTGATTCCCGGAATTCCGGGAATCAAACAGCAAATCCCGCGTACAATCAGCTGTACGTTTACTCCGTTTTGAGATGCTTTATACATCAATTCAATCATTTCAGGGTCAACCAAAGAGTTTACTTTTACTATTATACCACTTGGAAGACCTTTTTTCGAGTTTTCTATTTCTCTTTCAATCATTTGAACAAAAAAACTGCGTAATCCATGTGGTGCAACTGCAAATTTATTGTATTCCGGAGGACGGGAGTATCCTGTTAATACGTTAAAAAGGGAAGAAGCGTCCATACCATACGGCTCTTTGCAGGTAAATAAACTAATATCCGTATAAATTTTTGCGGTTGAATCGTTATAGTTTCCTGTACCCATGTGTACATAACGGCGAATTCCATCTTCTTCTCTGCGTACGACCAAGAGAATTTTACAGTGTGTTTTTAATCCTACCAAACCATATATAACATGGCAGCCTGCTTCTTCTAATTTTTTTGCCCAAAGGATATTATTTTCTTCATCAAATCGTGCTTTTAGCTCTACCAAAACGGTTACTTGTTTTCCGTTCTCAGCCGCTTTAATTAATGCTGCAACAATAGGAGAATTACCGCTGACACGATATAATGTTTGCTTAATAGCCAGCACATTTTCATCTTCCGCAGCTTGGCGAACAAAATCTACAACACATTTAAAACTTTCATAAGGGTGATGCAGCATACGGTCCTTTTCTTTGATAGCATCAAACACATTTTTATGCTCAAAGAAATCAGCAGGAGGATAAACAGGTGTAATTGGCTCGAAACAAAGCTGTTCACAACCATTTAAACCGGCAAATTTGGTAAAGAACGTAAGGTCAATAGGACCCTGAATGGAATAAATGTCTATATCTTTCACTTTCAATGTTTCTATTAAAAAATGGCGGGTTTGCTTATCACATTTATGTGCAATTTCCAAACGAACAGGACGTCCGCGTTTTCTTTTCTTAATAGATTTTTCAATTTCAAGCAATAAATCTTCCGCTTCTTCGTCAATATCCAAATCGGAGTTACGGGTGAGACGGAAAGGAGTACATGCTTCAATGCTGTGCAGCTCAAACAATTCTTCAATTTTGTAGATAATGATATTTTCAAGCAGCACGAACGCTCTTCCTTCATCGCTGGGCAGTTCTAAAAAACGCGACAGAATGGATGGTACTTGTACCAAAGCAAAGCAGGATTCTTCATCTTCACCTTTTAAACGTACCGCAATATTTAGACTTTTATTGGCCAGCAAAGGGAAAGGACGGCTTTCATCTACTGCCAGCGGTGTTAAAACGGGGAACAGTACTTTGTCAAAATAGTCAGAAATATACTTTTGTTGTTTTTTATTCATTTCATTTGGAGTTAAAAAGACAATATCTTGTTTCTTAAGGGCCGGTATGACAGAACGTTGGCAGCAAGAATATTGTTTTTCCACAAATTTATGAATTTTTTCTTGCAATTGGGCAAATAAAGCTGTAGGAGTTAATCCGGAAGCATCAGCGCTTTGATAGCCTGAAATAATTTGCGCTTTTACACCTGCAACGCGTACCATAAAAAATTCGTCTAGGTTAGAAGCGCTGATACCAAGAAAACGGACGCGCTCCATGATAGGATTTTCTTTTTCCAAAGCCTCTTCCAGAACACGGCTGTTAAAATCCATCCAGCTGAGTTCACGGTTGATATAAGGCATTTTTGTTTCATTGCTCATGAGTATCTTGCACGACCTTTCCTTTGTTATATCAAACTTGATTTTACGGTTAAAACCGGCTGAACACCAAATACTTCTTGAAAGAAAGCGGAACATTTTTCAAATGCCCAGTGCTCTAATCTGGTATTGCTGTCGCTTTTAGCGGTAATGATGAATTTATCTTCGTCCAGTCTCACCTTAACGGATTGCAATTTTTGCTTTTGAGATTTATCCAAAGAATTTGCTAAACGAAAAATAGCGGCCAACTTTAATGCAATGATTTTTTCGCTTCCTTTTAAAGAGGCGAATTCTGCATCTCTGTAATTTGGTGTTTCACTTTCTGCAAATCGGGAAATATACGCTGTTATTAATGTGGTTTTATCTGTTAATCCGTAAATATCTGTATATTTCACAATATCAACATTGCTATTAAGGTGATGCTTTGAATTGATAAAATAGCCGCAGTCATGTAAAATTGCTGCAATTTCCAGCAGTAGTTTATAACTTGGATTCAAACCGTGCAGAGTTTTAATTTTATCAAAAATCATGCATGCTGTTTCCATAAGAAAGTTGGCATGTTCATAGTTGCAGCGATAGCGGTCAGCAACTGTTTTTGCACAAGCCAATGCATGTTCACGTGTTTCCACAACTTCATTTAGAGCACGTTTTTGTACCAACATTTGTTCAATTAGGGTATCCCATAAATCTACTTTTGGGGCAAAAACATAGTCGGCTTCCGTAAATTTCAAAAGCTTTGCATAAATAGCCAGAGAAGAATAGAACATTTCGGCTACCTCTTCGGTTAAGTCGAATTTTAACGCTATTTTTTCCAGCGGCATTAAACGGATGGTTTGATATAAATTGGTTAAAGTTTTAGATTTAATGACATAATTTCCATCAATGGGTTCGGCATTGCACAGTTTTGCAATCCGCTGCATTTCGTTTCCCGTTAATACTAAGCCGTTGACTTGTTGGTAGGGAACCGGCATTTGAATGCGATTAAAGATAGAATCCAAATATTCATCTACCACAATTGCAAAGTCATCTGTATATTCTTGTACACCACTTAGCACATCATGCAGTTTTAGAGAACCGGTAGAAATATTTTGGGTGAAGAAAATATGTTTCCCATTATATAATGAAATACCGATGGAACCGGTACCAATATAGGACAGCAGCATATTTTCAGGCTGTTTTGCTTGCTCTTTCAGATTTGATTGAGTTGAGAATAGTTCCATATGTTTTAATGCTTTTGTGATTGCAGAGTAAATAAGAGATTTTTCCTGATTATCATCATAAATTTCAACAATCATATCGTTTTGAATCAAAAGCTGATCTTGAATGAATTCCTTATTTTGTGCTTCCCGCAATGCAGTAGTGCCGACTACTTTATATTGGTCTACACCATATTCCTTCATTACATTGGAGTAGCCGGTTAAAATGTGGGAAAGTTCGCGTAAACATTCAAAACTGATTTTGCCGTAGTTAAACACTTCATGTCCCAGTTTAAGAGGATATTCTAATGTGTTCAGCGGTATAATTTCTTTATTTCTTACCTGTGAAATTTGCATTTTCACATCGCTGGAGCCAATGTCTATTACTGCAGCTACTTTACCGCCTTTGTGTTTGGGCATGATGGTTGCACCGCCTTTTTAACAATTTCTTACTGTTTATTATAACAAAGCTATTTTTCTCTATCAACATATTTCATAGAAATTTAAAGAAACAATTCGTTTTTTAACATACTTCTAACAATAATAGTAAAGGTCATTGATGCATATCATGACACTTGTCCATGAGAGCGGATAGCAAAATAGAAATTTGCATCTATCATTGTGATTGGTTATTTAAAATACATAGATTGTTCTAGCTGAATTTTACTGTTGTTGAACAGAGAATATCGGTTGTATCTGCATCAATGAAGATGGGATACAGCAATGTGATATATTTTTTGGAATCATGCATTTTCATTTATAAATCAGTAATTTAAAATGGATAGATAGTATCACGTTTACAAATGTTTCTGTTTACATTATAATGAATGCAAAAATGCCGGGACAATGAAAGAAATAAGAGGTGTCTGATAGAGCAGTAAACGTAAATCCATATAAAATAGATATCGGATATAAATGTATGACGTAAAAGAACAAAATTTTTGCCAATGAGATTACAGTTATGTATTGAACAGTAGATACTAAATGAAAGAACTATAAAAATAAGGAAAGACATTGGCGTATATGGAGAATCGGAGTGAATAAGACAATATGTATGATTGTCTCTCTTAACAGTTTCTGAGAAGAACAAAAGAGAATATTGAAGGAAGGAAAAGAAGTGGAGTGACTCGAGAGGAGCTTTTTGCAAAGTAAAAAATGGTGGAAACCATTTCTGGTACTTTGGTCAGGTTCTTAAGGATGAACGAAAATTTCGCTTTGGCGGGAGAAATACCAATGAAGGCTGCTTTGGGACAGTTTGACATGCTGTTGGGAGTCCATTACAATCGAATTTCGCAAAATAAAAAAGAGCAAGATTTATCTTGCTCTTTTTTATTGATAGTATTTATAATTTAGAAGCTAATAATAATTCCAAAGCTGCTAACTTAGTTGCAATACAGAATACATTCATAGCTTCCTGAAGTTCCTGAACAGATGGGAAAGAAGGAGCAATACGGATATTGCAGTCTTTCGGATCTTTTCCATATGGATAAGTAGCGCCTGCATCTGTCAAAGTGACACCTGCTTCTTTGCAAAGCGCTACCACACGTTTTGCACAACCTTCCATTACATCTACACTGATAAAATATCCGCCGTGAGGAGTGGTCCAAGATGCAACACCAACAGGAGCCAATTGCTTTTGCATGGTCTCCAAAACAATGTTGAATTTGGGCTGCAATAATTCCTTATGTTGATTCATAATAGTCTCAACGCCATTCATGTCTTTTAAAAAACGTAAGTGACGTAATTGGTTTACTTTATCAGGTCCAATGGTTTGGAAAGAAAGACGTTTGCGAATATTGGCAAGTGTATTTTTGCTTCCTGCCATAGCTGCAACACCGGCGCCGGGAAACGTAATTTTGGACGTAGAAGCAAATATAATAGGTAAATCTTCATTTCCTTGTTTTTTGCATTCGTCCATGATATTTAACAATTGGTCAGGAGTATCTGTAATGTTGTGTACGCAATATGCATTGTCCCAAAAAATTTTAAAATCTTTTGCGGCCGGCTTCAGTGCTGCAAAGCGGCGTACTGTTTCGTCAGAATACGTAATGCCTTGAGGATTGGAATATTTGGGAACACACCAGATTCCTTTTATGCTGGCATCTGTATTGACCAACTGTTCTACCATATCCATATCAGGTCCGTGTTCTGTCATTGGTACAACCATCATTTCAATGCCAAAGAATTCCGTAACACCAAAGTGACGGTCATACCCCGGACAAGGACAGAGAAATTTTACAGTTCCTTGTTCTGCCCAAGGTTTACAGTTTGCAAATCCACTGTACATGGCCGAGTTAACGGTATCAAACATCATATTTAAACTGGAGTTTCCGCCTACAATCACATCATTTGCATCTACACCTAATAAATTGCCAAAAAATTGGCGCATTTCAGGCAATCCGTCTACAACACCGTAATTGCGGCAGTCATCGCCTGCTTCTGCGTTGTAATCAGATGTGGAATTCAAAATATCCATCATCGGCATGGAAAGATCCAATTGTTCCGGACCGGGTTTGCCTCTGGACATATTTAAATTCAATCCCTGCGCTTTGTATGCATCATATCTTGCTTGTAAATCGGCTTTTTCTTTTTCAAGCGCTTCTTTAGACATAGAATCATAATATTCAGTGTTCATTTGCGTATCTCCTCTAACCAAAATTGCATAAATGTCTTAAAACCTTACTTATTCTACACTCATTTTATAAAAAATGCAAGTTAATTTTAATAATCTTGCATTTTGCTCAAATCGTGAATCTTTGTGTAAACTTTTCTGTAGGTTTCTTCCAGTGATTCTCCTAATATACGAGCGGCTTTGGCCGCACTCTCATATTCTACATAATATTTCTTAATATGATGATAGGTGCATATTTTACAATCAATGGTTTGAGAACCAATTTGTATCGGCTTTATTTCTCTTGCCATAATGTTACGTTTTGCAAAGGTTTTACGCAATCCAATGGCTGTTGTTTCTTGGAAAATGGTTTCTGTTATGATTTGTTCCAGCTCCGGTTGGCATAGTACGGTTAATTCATAGGCAGGACGATTCTTCTTCATATAAATCGGAGTAAAATATACATCGGCAGCGCCAAGTTCTAATAGACGTGTGTGGCAATAAGCCAGTTGTTCCGGAGTGCTGTCATCAATAGCGCTTTTTAAAATACAGATTTCATCTCCATGTGTGTCTATGATTTCAGAAATCAGCATAGCACGCACTACATTCGGATGAGCAAACTCTTTTTTGCCTGCGCCAACGCCTATTTTATCAATGGTGAATTTTGGAGGCAGTGTAAATGTATTTGCCAATGCTGCGATGATGGCCGCACCAGTTGGAGTAATCATTTCACCTTTATTTTCTGTGATTTTCATTGGTATAGAAGCCGACTGTACCAAACGAAGCGTGCATGGAGTAGGCACCGCTGTCAGCCCATGATGACATTTTGTAAATCCGCTGCCTTCATATAAAGGGGAGCAGATGATATGGTCAATATGTAAAAAATCAAGACAAACAGCGACGGTAATGATATCCAGAATGGAATCATCGCTTCCTACTTCCTGAAAGTGGACTTGATGTGCAGGCATTCCATGAACAAAACCTTCTGCCTGCGCCAGTACATGAAATATTTTTTTCGCTGTTTCTTTGGCTTTGTCTGAAATTTCAGATGCGTCAATGATATGTTCAATTTCAGCAAGACAACGGCCTGAATGGTCGTGATGAGTATGGGAATGTGCATGCTCGTGTTCATGAGAATGCTTACAGGTGGAATGATTTGTGTGAATATCAAACGCGACTGCGGAGATTCCTTGTTTGTCTGTTTTGCTGATGTCAATTTCAAACTGCTCCAACGGTACGGTGTGAAGCTGATTGAGCAAAAATTCCCGGTCAACGCCCAGGTCTATCAAAGCTCCGGCTGCCATATCGCCGCTGATACCGGAATAACATTCAAAATATAATGTATTCATGGAAACTTCCTTTCTTTTTTATCAACATATTTGATAAAAAGGATGCTTTCTCAAACCGTGGTCAAAGCATCCTTTTGTATGTCATTCTGTTATATTTGATTCTGAGCCGCATTTACAATTAAGCGATTGATTTGTGCCGCCATATAACCGCCGCCAAACCCGTTGTCTATGTTGACGGTTGCCATACCTGTGGCACAAGAATTAATCATGGTCAGCAAAGCGGAAATTCCTTGCAGATTTGCACCGTAACCGATGCTGGTAGGTACGGCAATGACAGGTTTGTCTATTTGTCCTGCCAATACAGATGCCAATGCGCCTTCCATTCCCGCTACCGCAACCACTGCATTGGATTTGCGAATATCAGGCAAAGCGTCAATCAAACGGTGGATTCCGGAAACACCAATATCATAAATGCGATTTACATTCGCCCCGCATAATTCGGCAGTGACAGCAGCTTCTTCTGCTACAGGGATATCCGAAGTTCCTCCCGTACAAATCGTTACCAATCCATGTTGTTTTGGTTTATTTTCATATGCGTATAATATGCGAGCCGTATCATGATACTGTGCGTGGGGAATCATAGGAAGAATCGAATTTGCTTGTTCTTTTGTCACTCGTGTTGCCAAAGCAATTTGGTTGCGTTCATACAATGTATTGAAAATATCACGGAATTGTGCAACCGTTTTTCCTTGTGCAAAAATAACTTCCGGAAATCCTGTTCGTAATTGTCTGTGATAATCCAGTTTGGCATATTCCATATTATGATAAGGCAAATCCTTTAACTGTTCCATAGCTTGTTCCACAGAAAGTTCATGATTTTGGACAGCCTGTAATAATTCTTTCGTTAACATTGGTTACCTCTTTGTTTTTGATAAGGTTCATCCATACTGCCTGAACGGAACCCTTCCATATCTAACGTAATATAATCAAAGCCAATTTGTTTTAGGAGAAGAATCAAATCTGACTTTTGATAAAATGTGAAAAATTGTTCTGAGGGAATCTCAATACGTGCAATGGTATCATGCATACGGACACGATTCACAGGAAATCCGTTCTCACATAGCAGTTGTTCCGCTTTTTGAATTTTCTCAAGTTTTTCTTTGGTAATCAGCGTATGATAAGGAAGCCGTGTAGCCAGGCAAGGGGAAGAAGGAGTATCTGATGAAGAAAGCCCAAAATCAGCTGCCATTTGCCGTACTTCCTGTTTTGAAATATGACAGTAGGCCAAAGGACTGATAATATCTAACTCTCGCAAAGCGCGGATGCCGGGACGATGCTGGTGTAAATCATCCAGATTGGTTCCATCCATGCAAGTGGAGTAACCATGCTGAACTGCCCAATCCTTTAAAATGGAAAAGAGCATATGCTTACATTGATAACAGCGGTCCAATGGATTTTTCATAATATTGGGATTGGTAAATTCATCAAGCTCAATGACGTAAAAAGGAACGCCGATTTCCTGCGCTATGTTTTCTGCTGTATTTTGATTCCCTACAGGGTGCAATGTGGTTTGAAAATAGACAGCAGCCACCTTAGGTACTGTCTGTGCAGCAACCTTTAGCACAAGACTGCTGTCCACTCCTCCGGAAAAAGCGACGCAGATGCCATTTGGGGCATAGTTGGACAAATACGTTTGCAATTGTTCTAGTTTTGTTTGCATAGGGTTCTCTCTTATTTCTATTTTGTATGGATTAAAATTCTGCATTTCCTGTTGTTCTTGGAAAAGGCAAGACATCACGAATATTGGAAATACCGGTTAAATACATTACCATGCGCTCAAATCCCAGTCCGAATCCGGCATGTTTTGTTCCGCCAAAGCGGCGTAAATCCAGATACCACCAGTAGTCTTCTTCCTTTAGACCTGCTTCCTGCATACGTGTCCGTAAAAGGTCCAGACGCTCTTCACGTTGACTGCCTCCAATTATTTCTCCAATTCCGGGCACCAATAAATCCATGGCGGCAACAGTTTTACCATCGTCGTTCAAACGCATATAAAACGCTTTGATTTCTTTTGGATAGTCTGTTACAAATACAGGCTTTTTAAAAATTTGTTCTGTTAAGTACCGTTCATGTTCTGTTTGCAAATCAATACCCCAGGCAACAGGATATTCAAATTCAGCTCCGCAATTTTGCAGTTGTTCAATGGCATTGGTATATGAAATACAAGCAAATTCTGACGTTACAATGTGGTTTAATCGTTCCAATAGCCCTTTATCCACAAATTGATTGAAAAATGCAAGGTCATCTGGACAAGTTTCCATGACAAAAGATATGATAAATTTAATTAAGTCCTGTGCGAGCAGCATGACATCCTGCAAATCCGCAAAAGCAATTTCAGGTTCAATCATCCAAAATTCTGCGGCATGACGCTGTGTATTGGAATGCTCGGCACGGAAAGTAGGACCAAATGTATAGATATTGCCAAACGCCATTGCCATACACTCGCCTTCCAACTGGCCCGATACCGTCAATGATGTTGGTTTTTGGAAAAAGTCTTGTGTATAGTCGATGTTTCCCTGTTCGGTTTTGGGAGGTTGCTCTAATTCTAATGTTGTAACACGGAACATTTCGCCTGCTCCTTCACAATCGCTTCCCGTAATAATGGGGGTATGAGCATATAAAAATCCACGTGTTTGAAAAAATTGATGAATTGCAAAGGAGGCGGCAGAACGAACGCGGAACGCAGCGCTATAGGTATTGGTACGCGGACGCAAATGGGCAATGGTACGCAAATATTCTAAGGAATGACGCTTTTTTTGAAGCGGATATTCCGGTGAAGAAGCGCCCTCCACATGAATCTGTTTTGCGTGCAGCTCAAATGGTTGTTTTGCATCGGGGGTTAAAACAAATGTGCCTGTTACGCAAAGCGCGGTACCAACGTTTTGTTTGGCAATTTCTTTATAGTTGGAAAGAATTGTTTCTTCAAATACAACTTGGACACCTTTAAAACAACTGCCATCATTTAAATCGATAAATCCCAGTGATTTGGAATCTCGCAAACTGCGTACCCAACCGCATACGGTTATATCAATATCTTTATAATTATTTGGTGTTTGATAGAGTTGTGCAATGGTTGTTCGTTTCAAACAAAAGTCCTCCTTTTTCTATTTGCCATGTATAATTTTATAGATGATATTATAACATAAAAGAAATTGTGAAACAATTTCTAACCTATAAATGTTAAAACGTTCTTGCCAACAGCCAAAACTTTAGTTTTGTTGCCGTTGCCAGGTTGTTATAGCATAGAAAGTTCTTGTCAATCACCAAAATTCTGAATATGGAAAGATGTTCCTTTCTATGTTCATATTGCTACTTGTCTCGAGGATGTTATGACATAAGGTGGATAGGTGCAAGTATATTACAAATATTTTATTATTCTCAAAAAAATTTAAAAATAAACCTTGCTTTTTTATCAAACATAGTGTATACTATCAAAGGTGTTCAGCTAAGAGCACTTACAACTGCATATGGAGAGGTATTCTAATGGTAAGGAGCCACATTGGAAATGTGGTGTGCCGCAAGGCATTGTGCGTTCGAGTCGCATCCTCTCCGCCAGCGTGAGTCCGAATACAATTTGTATTCGGACTCTTTGTATTTAATCTGATAATTATGCTGAAATAAAAAATGTTTATACTATATAACAGCAATGGGAACAAGTGTAACTTGTTCTTTTTTTCATTTTGTGATAATGAGTAAGTAAAATGTACGATGACTTATATTTTTATTTATGGTTATATCAAAAGCATTAGCTTGTAACACTTTTATGTTGACTGACAATAATTTCTGCTTTTTTGAGAGATGAAATTTTTATAAAAACGTTGTATCATTTTTCATATTTCTTTGCAATATTCCTTATTCTTGTTTCATTTCACATTTTATGGTATAATTAACTCAATAATAGAAAAGAGAAATGGAACAGAATAGGAAGTGATTGTGTGTCTGCGGATTTGCATTGTCACACAAAAATGTCAGATGGTTCCGTTACGATAGAAGAGCTGGTGATTCTCGCAAAAAATAAGGGAATCACCACAATTTCTGTAACGGACCATGATACGTTTGCAGGCTCAACACGAGCAAAAGTATTTGCCAAAAGACATGGTGTAACGGTGATACCGGGAATAGAGATTTCTGCATTTGATTATGACCGTAATCAAAAAGTGCATGTCTTATGCTATCATTGCAGTTATCCGGACCGTTTGGAAGGTCTTTGCAAAAAGATTGGTGACAGCCGAAAGAAAGCTGCAAGTATTATGGTACAGAAAGTAATGCATTTGTATCCTGTAGGAGCAGAGATTTTATTGCGTCATTCCCATGGAAGCACCAATATTTTTAAACAGCATATTATGCATGGATTAATGGATGCCGGTTATACCAACGAACTATATGGTGCGGTTTATCACAAATTGTTTACGCCGCGAATTGGTTTGGCTTATTCCAAAATAGAATATCCGGATGTACATCACGTGCTAAACGAAGTAAAACAGGCAGGAGGTATTGCTGTAATAGCGCATCCCGGTCAATTGAAAGATATTTCGCTGTTGGAGCAGTTAGTGGACAGAAAAGAAATAGACGGTATAGAAGTGTGGCATCCAAGCAATGAAGAATCTTTGATAGCACAATTAATGATATTAGCCCAGACGCATCACTTGCTTATGACAGGCGGTACGGATTTTCACGGAATGTACTCAAAAGTACCCAGAACCATCGGCTCTTACATAACACCTCAGGAGCAGGTACGCGCATTGGAAAAATGGAAGCAAAAACATAAAAATTAGTGTTACGGAGGAAATGTATGGAGTATCGTTATAAAACAAAGGGAGTTTGCTCCTCACAGATTATTTTGGATATAGAGGGAGATACCGTAAAATCAGCTATGTTTATAGGAGGGTGTAACGGTAATTTAAAAGGAATCTGCGCTTTGATTTCAGGTATGAAAATAGATGACATCATTGAAAAATGTCAGGGGATTACTTGCGGCAGCCGTTCCACTTCCTGTCCGGACCAATTAACAAAAGCGTTGATAGCAGTAAAAGAAGAAATTGCTGCTAAAGTATAAAAAGGTCATTGTCTGAAAAGACAATGACCTTTTCTTATTCCATTGCATTTAAAATGGTTTCATAAAGTTCGGGATAACGTTTTTTCATATTGAAAGGCTTTAATGCTTTATCTGTCCAACCGTGAAGGGTAGAGCCTGTATTTACAGGCTTTTCCACCCCCTTTTTGTATACGGTATATCCAAATTGTATGCGTGAAGGTGTTAACGCTAAAATACGTGTTTCTATTGTAATTTCATCTTCATATAAAGTGGCCTGGTGGTATTTGCAAGTAAGCTCAGACAGAGGTAGTAAAATGCCCATTTCTTCCATCTTGCTGTATGAAATTCCTACTTTCTTAATGAAGTCTGTACGTGCCAGCTCATACCAAACCGCATATACGGAATGATGAATTACTCCCATTTGGTCTGTTTCTGCATATCGTGCGGTGACAAAAGATTTTGTAATCATGTAATAGCTCCTTCTATAATCGTATCGTGGTTTACATCATCGTTTTTAATATCCAATCCGTCAAACTGCATATTGTAGTACTTAGTATACAGTCCGTTTTGTTTCAGCAATTCTTCATGAGAACCGCGCTCTATTATTTGATGTTGGTCGATTACCAAAATTTCGTCTGCATGGCGAATGGTGCTCAAACGATGTGCAATTACAATTGTGGTCCTGTTTTTGGCAAGCTGTTCCAAAGATGCTTGAATAAATCGTTCACTTTCATTGTCGAGCGCAGATGTAGCTTCGTCTAAAATTAAAATTTTAGGGTCTTTTAAAAATACGCGAGCAATGGCAATGCGTTGTTTTTGTCCTCCTGAAAGTCTTGTTCCGCGTTCACCTACCATTGTATCATATCCATCGTCCAAGCTCATAATAAAATCGTGAATATTTGCAAGTTTGGCTGCCTGTATAATTTCTTCTTCGCTGGCGCCGGGTTTTCCATAAGCGATGTTATCACGAACGGTACCCCAGAACATATAAATATCCTGCTGAACAACGCCAATTGCTTTTCGCAGCGATTTTTGCGTGACATCTCGTATGTCAGTGCCGTCAATGGAAATACTGCCTTCACTTACGTCGTAGAAACGAGGAAGAAGCGCGCATATCGTAGACTTTCCGCCTCCCGAAGGACCGACCAAAGCAATGGTTTTTCCGGCCGGAATTTCAAAGTCGATGTCATTCAGTACATTATGTACGCCGTCATAGGAGAAAAAGACGTGTTGATATTGAATTGTCCCTTTTACATCATTCAAATCAGGAGCATTTGGCTTATCTTCGATTTCAATGGGGGTTTCCATAATTTCCAGAAAACGAGAAAAGCCTGCCATGCCTTTTTGGAATACTTCCATAAAGTTGACCAGAATGGTGATAGGATTGATAAAAATATTGATATATAAAGCGTATAACGCCAAATCAGGTGCATTCAATGTGCCTTGTGCAATAAAGATACCGCCGAATACCAAAATAACGGTAAATAAAATCCCTTGGAAATATAAGTTGCCGGATTGGAATCTTCCATATGCATGGTAAGAATGTTTTTTAGAAGATAAAAACGAAACGTTTGCTTTTTGAAATTTTTCTTTCTCTACAGTTTCATTGGCAAAAGATTTTACAACCCGAATTCCTGCAAGAGAATCTTGCAGCTGCGCATTAATATTAGCGATTTTTTTGTTATTGTCTGAAAATGCTTTTTTCATACGTTTGTTTTGAAATACACTGAAAATGCACATAATAATAACAACTGCAAATAGAATCAAAGTCAAAGGTACATGTACCATCATCAGCAGTACAAAGGAGCCGATGAGCTTTAAAAAGGCTAGGAATAAATTTTCAGGTCCGTGATGTGCAACTTCAGAAATATCAAATAAATCTGACACCATTTTTGTCATCATTTCGCCTGTATTATTTTTATCATAATAAGAAAATGGAAGACGCTGCATTTTATCGAACAAATCGCTGCGCATGGCGCTTTCCATTCTGGAGCCCATAATATGTCCCCATGTTGCAATAAAATAGTCGCAGAACAGTTTGATTAAATACATGACGATTAATCCGATTGCAACGAATCCAATGGTATGTAAAATAACGGTTGCGTCCATTGTAAATAAACTTTTGTTTAATACATTCAATATTTGAGGAAACGCTATATCTACCAGGGAAACAACGGTTGCGCATATTAAGTCAAAAATCAGCATGGCTTTATGCGGCTTATAATAGTGAAGGAATTTTTTTAATGTTGGCATGAGACACCTACTTTCTGTTATAAATAAAAAAGTGGAATGTTATCCATTCCACTTTTCGCTTACATCGCTTTCATTAAAATGGGCTTCTTACTTTTTCCGGTTCCGGATAATCTACGCCAAATGTTTCAACGGTCACTTTTTCCATAATTTGATTTTCCAAAGGACGGTCATTGTAATCACGCTGTGCCGCAACAATTTTGTCTACCGCTTCCATACCTTCAATTACTTGACCGAAGGAGGCATACTGTGCATTAAGATGAGGAGCATCGTCTACCATAATGAAAAATTGAGAGCCTGCGCTGTTTGGACTTTGTGAGCGTGCCATAGAAAGAACACCGCGTTTGTGAAGCAGTTCGTTATTAAAGTTATTCATAATAAATTCGCCTTTAATGGAATAACCGGGGCCGCCCATGCCTGTACCTTGAGGGTCTCCGCCTTGAATCATGAAACCCGGAATGACTCTGTGAAAAATAAGTCCGTCGTAAAAACCGCGTTTTACAAGAGAAATAAAGTTGTTTACTGTGTTAGGTGCAACATCAGGAAACAGTTCTGCTTTGATGGTACCTTGGTTTGTTTCAAATGTAACAATAGGATTGCTCATAAAATCGATTCCTCCAAATATTTTCTAAAAGATTATGGTAATTATAATACGAATACCCAATTTGTTCAAGTCACGTTTTGTCTACTTGTTCATATCATGCAAAAATAATGATGAAAAACTTTTGTCAAAGAAATTGCAGCGATGTGATGATAAAAGTTTTTATCTCGGCAGAAACATGCTTTTGCGGAGAGAAAAACGTGTTATGAGGATATGAATTGGTATTTGCAGTAAAATTTTAGTTATTTGTAAGAATGAGTTAACAATTGTATATTAAAATATACAAAATAGCAATCTGACAGCAATAGCAAAATAAATATGGAAAGATGTTGATTGTTATGAGAATGTTTTAGCATTTATAGGTTAGAAATTGCTTTGCAATTTTTCTTATGTTATAATACATCCATAATTATGATTGGAGGAGATACTCACTATATGAAACTGATTTCATGGAATGTAAATGGATTACGTGCCTGTTTGACAAAGGGATTCCCTGAGTTTTTTGAGCAGGAGCAAGCAGATATATTTTGTATTCAAGAAACAAAGATGCAGGAAGGACAAGCGGAAGTTGAATTTCCGGGCTATTATCAATATTGGAACAGTGCAGAGAAAAAAGGATATTCAGGAACTGCTGTATTTACCAAACAGCAGCCGATAACTGTCACATATGATATTGGTGACCCTGCACACAAAGGAGAAGGTCGAGCAATTACATTGGAATATGACCCATTCTATTTGGTGAATGTTTATACACCAAATGCACAAAGAGGATTGGCGCGTCTTGATTATCGCATGGCTTGGGAAGATGCGTTCAGAGATTATTTAAAAACATTAGATCAAAGAAAACCTGTTATTTTATGCGGTGATTTAAATGTTGCACATCAGGAAATTGATTTGAAAAATCCAAAAACCAATGTAGGAAATGCGGGTTTTTCCAATGAAGAACGCAGTAAATTTACACAGCTGCTGGACTCAGGATTTATCGACTCTTTCCGAACGTTATACCCAAATGAAACAGGTGCGTATACATGGTGGTCATATATGTTTAATGCACGTGCAAACAATGCGGGATGGCGTATTGATTATTTTGTTTTATCAGAAAGGATGCGTCCTTATTTAAAAGACAGCATCATTTATGCTGACGTAATGGGAAGTGACCATTGTCCTGTTGGTCTTTTGTTGGACAGCAAGGAAAAGGACTTGGTGAAATAAATTATGTATTTGATAGATAAAGGATGTGACAAAATGGAACTGGAAGACTATCAATTCACAAAACAGGAATTAAAATATTTAGAGCTTCTTTCAGAAAAATATCCAACTGTGCAGTCGGTCTGTACTGAGATTATTAACTTAAAAGCGATTTTAAATTTGCCAAAAGGTACAGAGCATTTTATGAGCGACGTACATGGTGAATATGAAGCGTTTTATCATATACTGAACAACTGTTCAGGTGTCATCCATGAAAAAGTAAATATTATTTTTGGTGACAGATTGAGCGTGGAAGAACGTGCAGAGTTATGCACATTAATTTACTATCCGGAAGAACGCTTGGAGATTGTACACGAAACCATAAAAGATTTGGAAAGCTGGTACAAAATTACATTGAACCAGTTAATTGAAATTTGCAAATTGGTTGCGTCAAAATATACTCGTTCGAAAGTAAGAAAAGCACTTCCAAAAGAATTCAGCTATATTATTGACGAGTTGCTTCACTCCGTAGAAGGGGACATCAATCAAGAAGCATATCACAGCAATATCATGGATACCATTATCAGTATTCATAACGCAGATGAATTTATTATTGCATTGGCTACCTTAATCAAACGTCTGGCAGTTGACCATTTACACATTGTTGGTGATATTTTCGACCGCGGTCCCCGTGCCGACAGCATTATGGACATGCTGATGCAGCACCACGCAGTAGATATTCAGTGGGGTAATCATGACATTTTATGGATGGGCGCTTCCACAGGACATGCGGCATGCGTGGCAACCGTTGTAAAAACAAGTGTATCTCACAAACGCTTGGATACCTTGGAAGGCGGTTATGGTATCAGTCTGCGCCCGCTTACTTTGTTTGCTACACAAACTTATAAAAATTGTGAAACTACTCATGAAGCCATGCACAGAGCAATTGCAATCATTCTGTTTAAAGTAGAAGCGCAAGTTATTAAACGCCATCCTGAATATGGAATGGAAGAACGTTTGCTTTTGCATAAAATTGATTATGAAAACAAATGTATTACCATTAGCGGCAATACTTACGAACTTACTACTGTAGATTTCCCAACCATTGACCCGGAACATCCGTATGATTTGACAGAGGAAGAGCAACATGTTCTGGACGGATTGGTCAACGCATTTGTAGAAAGTGACCGTTTGCATCGTCATATGAAATTTTTATATGCCTGCGGCAGTATCTATAAATGCTTTAATCAAAATTTATTATTCCATGCATGTGTCCCTATGACAAAAGAGGGAGAATTTGCAGAGTTTGAGTTTGAGGGAGTGCCTTATAAGGGAAAAGCGCTTTTGGATTTGGCAGACCAGATTACTCGTAAAGCATATTTTACCAGCAAAGAAAGCGAAAAAGAGAAGTACGGAGATTTTGTATGGTACCTATGGTGCGGAAAAACCTCTCCTTTGTTTGGCAAAGCCAGAATGACTACTTTTGAACGTATGTTTATAGTGGATAAATCCAGCTGGACAGAAGAAAAAGATTCGTATTACACATTCTGTGAGTCGGAGGACACCTGCAATCGTATTCTGCGTGAATTTAATTTGGCACAAGGCTTTTCCCATATTATAAATGGACATGTTCCTGTAAAAGCTATGAAGGGAGAAAGCCCTATCAAAGCAAACGGTAAATTAATTGTCATTGACGGTGGATTCTGTAAAGCATACCAAAAAACCACAGGTATTGCCGGCTATACGCTAATTTATAACTCCCGTGGAATGCGCATTGTATCTCATACGCCGTTCAGAGGCATTAAAGAGGCAATTGAAAAACATGTGGATATTGAATCCAGTTCCGAATTTTTTGAAACAAACGGCACACGTGTGTTGATTTTGGATACGGATATAGGGGAAGATATCAGTAATACAATTTATGACTTGTCTCTCTTACTAACAGCATATAAAAAAGGTTTATTGGTACCTGATGACGAATAATAAAGAAAGACACGTCCCTGTTTTATCAGAGCGTGTCTTTTTTGCGTTCAAGGAACAGTGTTGCAAATTGGCAGTAAAATTGTGACAATACTTTTTTAGATTTCATTTTACATTTTGTCACCCGTACGTATTGTTAACGAAATTACACAAAAGATTCATGAAAACCGTTTTTTCTTCTTTTGAAAAAGGTAAGCATTTTACGTTAATACAGGTTCAAACCTGCACTAAAAGCTGCAGCCGATGTTTCATGATTTAACGGCAGTAGAATAAAAAACAGTAAAAAATAGAAACCAAAAGCTGTCTTGTTCCATTATTTAGCTTTTGACTGTTGTAAGAATATTCGTAATGTTGTAACCGAAGATTGTTTTGTAATTATCTTGATTCTGCAATCACCTAAGAATAACAAAATAAATATTGGAAGGAGGATTTCAATGTTCAAAACTTTGGATGTTGACTAGAACGTTTTAACTCTTCAAAGTTAGAAATTGCTTTGCAATTTCTCTTATGTTATAACAACCTGGCAACAGCTGCAAAATCACAGATTTTGATTGTTGGCTGGAACATTTTAGCGCTTATCGGTTAAAAATTGCAAAGCAATTTCTTTTATGTTATAATATCCATTAATTGTCGAAATGGACTTATTTCAGTAAAAAGGGGAATGATTCATGGCTCTTGTAACTTTATTGGCTCATACACCTCAACCGGAACTGCATGTTGCAGCAGCAGCAAAGTTATGTTATTCGCCTTCTTCTATTGATAAAATCAAAGAAGGATTAACTGAGGAAAAAGTGGCTTCCTTTGTTGACATGCTTTCGGAAATCGGTCATGAAAGTCCCATTGAGCATGCTACGTTTACATTTGGAATTGAAGGTGTATCCCGCGCTTTGCTGGCACAAATTACGCGTCACCGTATTGCTTCTTTCAGTGTGCAAAGTCAGCGTTATGTTGCGGAAAACGCATTTGAATATGTCTTACCGCCGCAGATTGCCGCGATACCCGAGGCAAAAGAAGAATTTATACGGGCGATGGAAGAAGACCAGCGTCATTATGAAAACTTAACGAATATTTTAACGGCAAAACACAAAAAAGCATTGCTTGAAAAAGGAAAAGATGAAAAAACAGCAGCTCGAATGGCGCAGAAACAAGCGATAGAAGATGCTCGTTTTGTGTTGCCCAATGCTTGTGATACCAAAATGATTGTTACCTTTAATGCACGCTCATTAATGAACTTTTTTACACTGCGCTGCTGCAGGCGCGCACAATGGGAAATTCAGGATGTTGCAATTCAAATGCTGCGCTTGGTCAAACAGGCAGCGCCACATTTGTTTGCCAAAGCAGGTCCTAATTGTGTGAGAGGCGCTTGTTCGGAAGGAAAAATGACTTGCGGAGAAATCAAAGAAGTACGTGCGTTTTTCCGTAATCTTGGAGAGGAAAACGTATGAAGCATCCGTTTATTGTAATTGAAGGGTTAGACGGAAGCGGCAAAGCAACACAAACAAATCAGCTGTGCAAAGCTTTGGAACAAAAGCAAATAAAATATCGTCACCTTACGTTTCCTGACTATGAACAGGATTCTTCCGCTTTAATCAAATTGTATTTAAGCGGCGCTTTTGGAACAGAGCCTAACAGTGTCAACGCCTATGCTGCGGCATCTTTTTATGCGGTAGACCGTTATGCCAGTTTTCAAAGATTTTGGAAGCAGGATTATTTGGACGGTACGTGTTTGGTAGCAGACCGCTATGCCACTTCTAATTTCATTTATCAACTGACAAAACTGCCAAAAGAAGAATGGGAGCATTTTATTCATTGGGCGGAGGATTATGAATATCATAAATTGGAATTACCAAGGCCTGATGTTGTAATTTATTTGGATGTTCCGCCGGAGATTTCCCAGGCTTTGCTTAGCACACGTTACCAAGGTGATGAGACAAAAAAAGATATTCATGAAAGAAATATGAATTTTTTAATGCAATGCCGTGAAGCTGCATTGTATAGTGCTGAAAAATTAGGTTGGAATGTCATTTCCTGCGCTGATAACGGAACAATGAAATCCATTGAAGCGATTCATAAAGAAATTATGGATAAACTTACAATATAAAATCATAGAAGAGGAATCTAAAAACGATGGTCTATGTATTTTTAGCAAATGGTTTTGAAGAAATGGAAGCAATCGCACCCATTGACCTGCTGAGAAGAGCAGAGTTAAAAGTAGTAACGGTTGCGGTTGGGACAGATACTACCATGGTCACGAGTGCCCATGGCATACGTATTCATGCCGACATTACAGAACAGCAGGTAGACTGCACTGGCATAGAAATGGCTGTTCTGCCAGGAGGTATGCCGGGAACCTTGCATTTAGAGCAGTCTGCTGTTGTACAAACTGTTTTAAAGCACTGTAAACAACAAAATATCCCGATAGGAGCTATTTGTGCTGCGCCGTCTATTTTAGGTCATATGGGATTACTCCGTGGCATCACGGCTACCTGTTTTGAAGGATTTGAAACACAGTTGACAGGTGCAAACTATTCTCCGCAGCATGTATGCTGTGACCAAAATGTCATTACTGCCAGAGGTGCCGGTATTTCTGTTGAGTTTGCCTTGAAATTAGTAGAGGTGTTATGCGGTGCGTCTAAAGCCAATTTATTGAGGAAGTCGATACAATGTATGTGAAAAATCCAAAAGAAAATATCAAAGAACTGAAAAAGAATTTACGGCTGAAATACCGAAATATCAGAGAGACGATGCCTCCTGCAAAAAAAGGAAAGATGGACGCTCGTATTCGCAGGCATTTATTTGATTTACCGGAATATCATGAAGAAAGCACTGTTTTTGTATATATCAGTAAATCCATAGAAGTGGATACGTTTTCGATTGTAAAAAGAGCATTGGCTGATGGAAAGCAGGTCGCTTCGCCAAGATGTGTACCGGGTACGTATGAAATGGAATTCTATTATATTCGTTCTTTGGATGACTTGGAAAAGGGAACTTTTGGCGTTTTGGAACCAAAACATCAACAGTGCAAGTTAGTTACAGATTTATCGCATGGCTTTTGTATTGTACCCGGACTGTGCTTTGATGCAAAGGGATACCGCTTGGGTTACGGTAAAGGTTATTATGACCGATTTTTATCCGAATTTAAGGGCGTAACAGTGGGCATTTGTTATACAAGCTGTGTGCAGTATGGATTGCCCCATGGATATTTTGACCGTCCGGTAGATATTCTGGTAACCGAAAATTACATTCGCAGAACTGAGAAAAAACAGTAAAGGAGGAATATTATGCGTGATGAACAACATCCAAATCAAGATGAAGCTAACATTCCTGACCAAAATAAACAGACTGATTCTTTGGAAGAAAGTCTAAGAGAGTATCAAGAAAGAAAACGTCAGGAGTTTCAGCTTAATATTTCAGGTTTAGATGATATTGGTGATGATTCTCCTGAGATATATTCTAAAAAATCAGAATATGATGTAGAGCCTCATATGGCGGAAGAGATTGAAAGTCACAGCCATAATACTCCTAAAAAGGAATCTCAAGCATCACAACAGAATCTAAAGGCTCAGACCATGACAAAAGAGCAGAAAAAGAAAATGAAAAAACGCGACAGAAAAAATAAACGCATTTTTTTCTGGATGTGGATTGTCATGATTTTAGTCGTTAGCTTTAGTATTGCCCGCTTTGCAATGGTAAACATTAACGATATGCTTGCTGTTGGCAGAGATGATTCCGTTGTTCAAATTCAAATACCAAAAAATGCTACAGGTGAGCAAGTGGGTGAACTGTTAGCGAAAAGCGGTATTATCTCTAAACCAAGCTTTTTTGCTTTATACTCCAAAATAACAAAATCAGAGGGTCATTACCAATACGGTACGTATGAAATCAAAAAGAATATGGACTATGAAGCGATTATCAATCATATTCAGTCCAATGCCAACCGTTTGGATAATGAAACAACTCAGGTGACCATTACAGAGGGTATGAGCGTACGTCAAATTGCTCAGTTATTGGAAGAAAAAAATATTTGTACAGTGGATGAAGTTCTGGAAGCTGCAAATGATTCTGATTATTTTGATATTTATTCTGCTATTAACTCAATTACAAATGATAAAAATCGCTATTATCTGCTGGAAGGATATCTGTTCCCGGATACTTATGATTTCTATACCGGTGAAAATCCAACAGATGCCTTGAGCAAATTACTGAATAACTATAAAGATAAAATTACCCAAGAGATGAAAGATAAAGCTGCATCTATGAATATGACAATGGATCAAGTGATTACATTGGCATCTATGATTCAAGCAGAAGCTGCAAATGTGGATGATATGTACATGATTTCTTCTATCTTCCACAATCGTTTGAGAGATGGTGCGGAAAAAGGTGTTGCTACTTTAGACTCTGACCCAACCGTTTGGTATCCATACCACTCAAGAGAAGAAGTTCCTGCGGATCAAGTGGACAGCTTTAAGAGCCGATACAACACATATGACGTGCAAGGATTACCGCCGGGACCAATTTGTAACCCCGGTTTGGATGCAATCAATGCAGCGTTAAATCCAAAAACAACAGATTATTACTATTTCTGTCATAAAGATGGTCAAGCTTATTATTCTAAAACTTTAGAAGAGCACCAGCAGAAATTACAAGAACTTGGTCTTTCATAATAAAGGAGAATCATATTGGCTTACGAGAGAAGAAAAACAAAGGTAGAATTGCTTTCTCCCGCAGGTGACATGGAGTGCCTGAACATGGCTTTAACGTATGGTGCAGACGCCATATATTTAGCCGGACAGGAATTTGGCATGAGGACTGCTTCAGCTAATTTTTCCAATGAACAATTGGCAAAAGCAGTACAAAAAGCTCATGAGAAAAATGTTCCTGTATTTTTAACATGCAATACATTGCCTCGGAATGATGAACTGGACAGACTGCCTGCTTTTTTGGAGGCTGCCCAAGCTGCCGGTGTAGACGCCATCATTGTTGCCGATTTGGGAGTCATGAATTTGGTAAAACAATATGCGCCGAAAGTGGAGATTCATATTTCTACGCAGGCCGGTATTGTGAACTATGCAATGGCAAATGCTTTATACGATATGGGAGCAAAACGCATTGTGCTGGCCAGAGAATTATCATTGGATGATATTGCACAGATTCGGGCAAAAATACCTGCGGATTTAGAAATAGAAACATTTGTACACGGTGCTATGTGCATGTCCTTTTCAGGCCGTTGCTTATTGTCCGCTTATCTGAATAATCGTGATGCTAACAGAGGAGATTGTTCTCAGCCTTGCCGCTGGGAATATGCGCTGGTAGAGAAAAAACGTCCCAATGAATATATGGATATTACGGAAGATAAACACGGTTCCTATATTTTTAATTCTCGTGATATGTGTATGATTGAACACATTCCTGAATTGGTGAAAGCGGGCGTATCCAGTATTAAAATTGAAGGCAGGGCAAAATCAGCTTATTATGTTGCTGTTACGACCAATGCGTACCGTCATGCCATTGATGCATATTTAGAGCATCCGAATCAGCCGCTTTCCCCTTGGATTGTGGAAGAGTTGGATAAAATCAGTCACCGTGAATACAGCACCGGTTTCTACTTTGGTCATGAACCGGGGCAGGTATACCATACGGGTGGTTATGTGCGCCATTATGATGTAATCGCGGTTTGTGAAAGCTGGGAAAATGGGATTTTAAAATTATTACAGAGAAATCGCTTTTTCCGCGGTGATGTAGCAGACGTTTTAGAACCCGGAGAGCAGCCTTTTGATATTTGTTTAGATGAGATTTACGATGAAAAAATGAATCCGATTGAATCTGCTCCCCATGCAACCATGACCGTATTTGCAAAATGCGAACGTCCCGTAAAACCGGGGGCGATTCTGAGAAAAGCCAGAAATCAGTGAAATACTGCCAAAATTGCTGAACAGGAATGAAAAGTGATTTTGGCAGTTTTCTATATCTATTTTAGAAAAGAGGAAGAAGAGTATGAAAAAAAGAAAAATAATTGGAGGCGTATTGACTGTTCTAATGCTGTGCGGAGTACTGGTGGGGTGTTCTGCCAATAGTGCTCAAACAGCACCGTATGAAAAGGGAACTATTACAGAAACTGAGTTTACCAGCAAATGGATGGGGTTGAAGTATACCTTGCCGGACGATATGGTGATGATGACGGAAGAATATCTGGAGTCACTGGTTGCATCCAGTAAAGTACAAATGGAAATGCAAGCGTTAATGGAGGATAATTCAGGTGATAATATTGTCGTTTTGACGGAAGATTTGTCTTCAACAGCTTCCATTGATGAAAAACGTTATATTGAGCTTTCAAAACCCCAAATAGAAACTTTAGCTGATGAAGTTGCTTTTGATGAAGTGGGACAACGTACAATTGCAGGAGAAACATTTTATGAATTGCCTTATCATTTATCTATGGAGATAGATGGTACAAACGTAACGCTGGATCAAACATTTCTATGCAAAAAATTGGGTGATAGAATGATTTGTATGACTTTAACACACTCCGGAGAAGAGTCTATTAATTATTTATTGGCAGGTTTTTCAAAAATATAATCAACCTTATTCTTTAAAATCTAATTTCGGGCAGTCTTTCTCAGACTGCTCTTTGTTTTTCTTATACTATTTTTCAGAAAAATGTTTTGTCTTTTTGCTTGAACCAAAGAAGTTACATTGACATTTTTGTGTGTGCGTTATATTATTATAAACAAGACGCTTACATTGCATTGTCGAGAAAATAATATATCATTACAACAATATAGGAAAGTAAAATATCTATTTTGTAAAGTAAGATAGTATTCATAACGCATGATGGTCTTTTGAAATGGAATTTGCATGTAAAAAATTTCAATCCAGTGTCAGGAATGCTGTCAAGATATTTTCATCATTCTATGTGAAAATATGAATGGTTTGCGATTATGTTAGAAAAGAGGAAGAGAAATGAAAACAAGAAAAATAATTGGTGGAGTATTAGGCTGCCTTATGCTATGCGGTTTATTGGTGGGATGCTCCGGTGACAACAATTCTAATTCCAATTCAAACTATCAAAAAGGTACGGTTACAGAAAGTGGCTTTACCAGTGAATGGATGGGAATTCAATACACATTGCCCGATGATATGACAATGCTTTCACAGGAAACGCTTGATTCAGGTTCCAAAGATAACATTCAGATGGAAATGCAGGCTTATAAAAAGGACGACACAACAGAAAATATCGGAATGCTGACAGAAGATATTTCCAAAGATACTTCTATGGATGAAGAAGGTTATGTTGCGGCTGCAAAAACACAAATGGAAAAAGCCATACCGGGTATCACTTTTGGTGAAGCGAGTCACAGAACCATTGCAGGACAAGAATTTTACGAGTTGCCATATAGCTATACAAAGGATGTCAATGGAACTCAAACAACAATTACACAAACCTTTTTATGCAAAAAGAAAGAAGATAGAATGATCTGCATTACTTTAACCTACACCAATGCAGATGCAATTGACCATTTGTTATCAGGCTTTTCTGAATTAAATGCAACCAATTCTCAGTGATAGATAAAAGAGCAGCTGTTTACAGGCTGCTCTTTCCTTTTTTTAAAAGAATATTTTCTGTATTTCACTGTAAAGAAGAGGAAGTTACATTGACTTTTTGGATACCTTATATTATAATAAACAAGATATTGACAGCGTATAGAAACAAAAGTCATAGGTAATGTTACAACAGAGAGGGAGCCAAAGTTCAAATGATGAATTTTGCTGAAAGGCGACTGTAACCAGCTTACTATGACAAGCCGGTTTCTTGCCTTTTGGCAGCGCTCTGCAGTGACGAGCCGCAGCGTTTTCCGCGTTAAGGAATTGAAAGTGGCGTTTAAAAAGCGCAATTTGGGTGGTACCACGGACTTTTCCGTCCCATGTTTATGGGGGAAGTCCGTTTTTTTATGCCAAAATTTTGATAAACCATATTTTGCGCAGAAGAAGAGAGAGGTTATTTGTATGGAATGGACAGGTTTAAATGAGTTAAGGGAACGCTTTTTATCCTATTTTGAATCCAAAGGACATCTGCGTTTGCCGAGTTTTTCGTTAATCCCAAAAGATGACAACAGTTTACTGCTGATTAACTCCGGCATGGCGCCTATGAAAAAATATTTTACAGGAGAGGTAACGCCTCCTTCCAAACGTGTGACTACATGTCAAAAGTGTATTCGTACACCTGATATTGAACGTGTAGGTATCACTGCACGTCACGGTACTTTTTTTGAAATGCTTGGCAATTTTTCATTTGGCGATTACTTTAAACACGAAATTACAAAATGGGCTTGGGACTTTGTAATTAACGATTTAAAATTGCCGGAAGACCGTGTATGGGTTACCATTTATCAAGACGATGACGAAACATTTGATATCTGGACCAAAGAGGTTGGCGTATCTGCAGACCATATTGTACGTCTGGGGAAAGAAGATAACTTTTGGGAACATGGCGCAGGTCCGTGCGGCCCTTGTTCCGAATTATATTTTGACCGCGGTGAACAATACAGCTGCGGTTCTCCAACTTGCGGTGTTGGCTGCGAATGCGACCGTTATGTAGAATTTTGGAACTTAGTATTTACACAATTTGAAAATGACGGAAACGGAAATTATACACCACTCGAGCACCCTAATATTGATACAGGTATGGGACTGGAACGTTTGGCCTGTATTATGCAGGAGGTGGACAATCTGTTCCTCGTAGATACTGTACAGAATATTATGAATCATGTAAGTAAAATTGCAGGCGTTCAATATGGAGACAGCGAGAAAACAGATATTTCCTTGCGCGTGATTACAGACCACATTCGAAGCACTACGTTTATGATTGGTGACGGTGTTATGCCCTCCAATGAAGGTCGCGGTTATGTACTGCGCCGTTTACTTCGTCGTGCTGCACGTCATGGACGCTTATTGGGAATACAGGATACTTTTCTTGCCAAAGTGGCTGAAACCGTAATTGATGAAAACAAGCAGGCTTATCCCGAGTTAGATGAAAAACGCGCTATGATTACAAAGTTGATTCGCGTAGAAGAAGAAAGCTTTGCAAAAACCATAGACCAAGGATTGCAAATTTTAGAAAAATTGATTGACCATGCAGAAAATAACTTGTTATCAGGTGAAGACGCGTTCCGTTTAAATGACACCTATGGATTCCCAATTGACTTAACCAAAGAAATATTGGCAGAGCGCGGTATGGCGGTAGCAGAAGATATTTTTTATCGTCTGATGAAAGAACAAAAAGAACGTGCCCGTGCTGCCAGAAAAAATGCAGGTGCAGATGCATGGGCAGGTGAAGAAGACATTCTTGAGGATTTGCCTGAGACAGCTTTTGTCGGTTATCAAACATTAGAAACAACAGCAAAAGTGTTGGCAATTGTAAAAAACGGAGAACGTGTTTCTTCTGCGAAAGAAGGAGACAGTGTCATTGTCATATTGAATCAAACTCCGTTTTATGCAGAAGGCGGAGGACAGGTCGGCGACACAGGTATTTTGAAAAACAGCGGCGCTTTGGTAAATGTGACGGATACCACAAAAAATCAGTCTAAATTGTTCCTTCACCATGCTTTTGTCGCAAAGGGCGAGCTGATTGTGGATGAAACTGTAACCGCAAGCGTTCATTCCATGCTGCGCCGTGATATTATGTGTAACCATACTGCCGCGCATTTGCTGCAGGCTGCACTGCGTAATGTTTTGGGTGACCATGTGGAACAAGCGGGACAAATGGTTAATGATAAAGAAGTTAGATTCGACTTTACTCATTTTTCCGCATTAACACTGGAAGAAATCACGAAGGTAGAACAAGAAGTGAATCTGATTATCAGACGCGCAATTGATGTAGAATGCCGAGAGATGCCCATTGAAGAAGCGAAAAAGTTGGGAGCAATGGCATTGTTTGGTGAAAAGTACGGAGATATTGTGCGTGTTGTATCTGTTGGTGATTATTCCAGAGAATTCTGCGGTGGTACACATGTGGATAATACTTCTAAAATCGGCATGTTTAAAATCGTATCAGAAAGCTCTGTAGCAGCCGGTGTACGCCGCATTGAAGCGGTAACGGGACAAGGAGTTATGAATCTGCTTAACAATTCTCTTGCGTCCATACAGCAGGCTGCAGATGTGCTGAAATTGAATAATCCACATGATTTGGTGAAAAAATCCGAGCAAATTATGGCTGAAATCAAGGACAAAGACAGAATCATTGAGTCGCTGCAGTCAAAATTGGCTTCTATCCAAGTAGACGGTATGTTTGAAAATGCAAAAGAGATTAATGGTGTGACCGTAATTACTGCTCTATTTTCCGGCACAAGCAGCACAGGACTGCGCAATATGTGCGATAAAGTAAAAGAGCACAAATCTGATATCGTAGCTGTCTTTGCAGGTACTGATAACGGGAAAGCAACCATTGCGGCAGTTGTAGGTAAAGAAGCAATGAAAAAAGGAGCGCATGCAGGCAAAATTGTAAAGCAAGTGGCACAAATTGCAGGCGGAAACGGCGGAGGCAAGCCGGATAGTGCTATGGCAGGTGCAAAGGATTTAAACATGCTGGATGAAGCGTTGGCCGCAGTAGAAAAAATAGTATCTGAAATGGTAAAGGAATAAAAATTTGATTGGAGGTAATAAATATGGACTGCATTTTTTGCAAAATTGCAAATGGGGAAATTCCTTGTAAAAAAGTGTATGAAGATGAAAATGTGATAGCATTTCACGATCTTGACCCACAAGCGCCTACTCATGTTTTAATTATTCCGAAAATGCATATTGGTTCTGCAATGGAAATCAATGAGGAAAATAGTGGAATCATCGGACATATCTACGAGGTTGCGGCAAAAATATCAGGTGACCTCGGTCTTGAAAACGGATTCCGTATTGTAAATAATTGTGGTGAAGACGGAGGACAAACAGTTCATCATATTCACTTTCATTTACTTGGAGGTCGTTCCATGAAATGGCCTCCGGGCTGATTGTTTGTTTTTATGAAAAACATTTGGAAAGAAAAAGGAGTCATCACTATGGAAACCTATCGCATTCAAATTGGTGATTGCGTACGTCAGCTTCCAATTTGTCCGATTAATGAAAATTTATCCATTGCAGGCTTTGTTATGCTGGGAGATGTAGAATTAACAGAGGCTTGCGCAAAAGAATTATTGAAAATTTGTCCGGAACACGACATTATTGTAACTGCTGAGACAAAGGGAATCACTTTGGCACATGAAATGGCTCGTATTGGCTGTGGAGATTACATTGTTGCACGAAAAGGAATCAAAGCCTATATGCAAAATCCCGTGTCTGTAGAAGTAAAATCTATTACTACAGAAGATGTGCAGAAATTATATTTGGCAAAAGCTGATTACGATAAATTAAAAGATAAGCGTGTTCTCATTGTAGACGATGTTATCAGTACAGGAGAGTCTTTGGCAGCAATTCAGAGACTGCTTTCACAATTTTCGGTGAATATTGTAGGCAGTGCTGCTGTGTTGGCAGAAGGAGATGCCGCTGACCGTGACGATATTATTTTCGTACAGAAGTTACCATTGTTTTTTCACTCATAAGTGTTCCATATAAGCGCTCTAATTCATCGCTCCGTGAATCATTTGCTTTCATAGCGACAGAATTGGGGGGAATTAGAAATGTCCAGACCGTTTGCACTGATTGGTTTTGTTTACTTAGCCGTGCAAGCGGTCTCTATTTATTTTGGCAGTGGATTTGCATTTTTGGCCTCAGGCTGCTTTTTTCTTTTGTTTTTTCTATCACTGTTTGTAACAAAATTACGCACGTCCAAAGTGATTCCAATTGCTTGCATGGTTGCTGCTGTTGCGCTGAGTGCATATGCAGGGTACCATGTTTGGAAAATTGAACCTTTAGCGGAATTGGCGGAAAAAGATGCTTCTATTACGGGTACATTATGCGAATTGCCTTATGAAAATAACGGAAAATTTTATTATACGCTCCGCGTAGATGAGATTGCAATAGAAGGTATGGAGCATCCCCACAATCCGGGAAAAATTATTATGACTGCACGCAATGCATTGGATATAGAACCGTATGGCTCCATCAGCGGTAAAGTACATTTGTATCAAAGTTTTGGCTCCGAAGACGGATTTTCGGTTCGTCAGTACGATTACTCCAAACGCATTCATATGCGGGCGTATTTATATGAATATGAAGGATATTCTGTTTCACCGGCTGCCGAAAAGCCGCCGTATTATTATGCGTTGTCCATTCGTAAAACAATGATGAACTCTTTGGACCGTTTGCTTCCAAAAGAAGAAGCCGGAATTATGAGGGCTGTTTTACTTGGTAACAAAACCGGTTTGACCGATGAAATCAAATCAGATTTTAATGCTGCCGGTACCTACCATTTGTTGGTGGTATCCGGTCTGCATATGACCATTGTGTTTCAAGGTCTATTAAAACTCTTAAAGTTTTGTAAAATCCCTCATAAACTCAGTTGTGTCATCACGGCGTTTGGCGTTCTCAGTTTTATGGCGATTACAGGTTTTAGCCCGTCGGTACTGAGAAGCGGTATTATGAGTTTGTTGTTCCTGGCTGCGATGATATTTCACCGTAAAGCCGATTCTCTGAATTCACTGGGCATTGCTGTATTTCTCTTGTGTGTTATCAATCCGTACGCTGCTGCGGATTTTGGATTCTTGCTGTCCGTTACTTCAGCACTATCGTTAATTTTACTGTCAAAGCCAATACGTAAGTTTTTCTTAGACAGAACCAAAAGGGTCAAATATGGAAAAGCTTTCTTATACAGTATATTTTCTTCTGTCTCGTCCTCTTTGGCAGTCACTGCAGGTACACTGCCTCTTGTAATCATCGCATTTGTGACATTTTCTGTGATTTCATTTATTTCAAATCTTCTTATGATTTTTCCTACCACCATTATGCTCCCGATTACCGCGCTGGCGGCTTTGTTTGAATCTGTTCCGTCGCTCAGCCTTCTGGCAAAACCATTTGCACTGGTGGGAGGGTTAATTGCAAAATATTTGATTTTTGTCGCACATTGGATTGCAAAGATTCCGTTTTCTCTTATTTCCTCCGATTATGAATTTATCATGCTTTGGCTTGCTATGACTATGCTGCTGTTTGCGTTTGCAATCTTCTTGGCGAAAAGAAAAATCTTGATTCGTACGGTGCTGACATTATCCTCGATTTTGCTGATTGCCGGCATATTTTCTTATCAACTTTCCAACCATTCTACAGCAAGAGTTTCTATTTTAGATGTGGATGATGGTATTTCTGTTGTTGTGACTGCGAACCATCAAACAGCAATTATCGGCTGCAACGCTTACAGTGACTATACTGCCTATCAATATTTAAAAGGACATGGCATACACCATATTGACTATTTGCAGCCGCTGTCCGACGAAACAACGGAATATCAGAATTTAGCCAAACTCAATGAACAGTTTCAAACAAAAAATTTAATATTGCCAAACGGACAATATTTTGCGGGAGATTTGGAAAAATCACTTGAAGAAGTGGAGAAAATTTCGTATTATGAAAAGAGTGCCAAAACAATTCTCAATGATGATGTAACAATTGAACTGTATTCTGATGCAAAAGGAAGTTATACGGTTTTAATGGTAAAAGAGATACGTATCTTGATTCTTTCTTCAGAATATGATTTGGCTCATATTGATTTAGATTTAAACGACATTGACATATTAATTACCGATACCGTTCCACAACATGCTGAATATTTACAATCTTTTATTACAGTACTTTCTATGGAGGAACAATCCATGGCTGATTCAGTAAAGAAAATGGATATGGGAAATGTACAGCTGTACGCAACGGCAGGGAGAGGTAATGTTCATATTGATATTGAAAATGACAGAAATATTACACTAAGGAGGGGTTCCGGTGGCTGAGTACACAGAGCAGGAGCTGAAAAAGAGTATAGAACAAGGAAATTTCAGCAATGTGTATTTTTTCTATGGTGAAGAAAAAATGCTGATGGAATCCGCAGTAAAAAAATTGGTTCATCAGGCAACAGGGAATCAATTTTTGGATTTTAATTACCAAAATTTTGATGGCGCTTTTGCAGATGCGCAAGAAATTGTGCGTGCTGCGGAAGGGCTGCCGTTTATGGCAGATTATAAATGCGTCATTGTGAATGATTTTAATGTTGAAAAACGCGACTCGGCAGATATGGAAGAAATCAAGGAGTTGATTAAAAATCCTCCCGAAAGCTGTGTGTTGATTTTTTATTTATCCAATTTGGACTTTAATGTAAAACGTCCCGGCAAATGGGGCAGTTTTATCACAGCGGTGAATAAAACGGGGATTACGGTCAATTTCAAACGGAAAACCAACTCCGAACTGGAAAAATTGCTATGTTCCGCAGCACAAAAAAGAGGTTGTACCTTGAGCAAACAAAATGCTGCCCATATTCTGTTTTTAAGCGGAAATGATTTGCAAACACTATACAATGAAATAGAAAAACTATGTGCATATACAAAAGAAGGAGAAATTACAAAAGAGGCCATTGACGTGAATGTGGTCAGGAATTTTGAAACAACGGTTTTCCTTTTGGCAAATGCAATTGTAGCGGGTAATTACAGTAAAGCGTATGAACTGTTGGATATTTTGTTTTATCAAAATGAAGAACCCATTGCCATATTGGCGGTTTTGGCCACTTCCTATGTAGATATGTATCGTGTCCGCGCCTGTATACAAAGCGGACAAGCGGTATCGACCCTGTCGCAGTATTTTGATTATAAAGGGAAAGAATTTAAATTAAAAAATGCAGAACGGGACAGTGCAAATTTATCTATGTCAGTATTGAAAGGCAGTTTGCAATTGTTATTGGATACAGATGTTGCATTAAAAAGCTCCCGTACAGATAACCGCATTATCATGGAACAGTTATTGGCAAAGCTATTAATGGTATCGGGAAAAGGGGAGTAGACTTGATTGTTGTAAAAGAAGCCATTATTGTTGAGGGAAAGTATGATAAAATAAAATTATCCTCCTTTATTGACGGAATGATTATTGAAACCCGCGGCTTCCGAATTTTTAAAGATAAAGAGCAAATGGCATTGATTCGCAAAATGGCAGATGCCAGAGGATTGTTGATTTTAACAGACAGCGATTCTGCCGGCTTTTTGATTCGGAATTATTTAAAAAGCTGTATTGCTCCGGATAAAATCAAACATGCTTATATTCCGGACATTTTGGGAAAAGAGCGACGTAAAACATCTTACTCCAAAGAAGGAAAACTGGGGGTAGAAGGAATAGAAAAGCAACTTTTAATTCGTGCTTTGGAGAAAGCCGGTGTTGTTGTAAATCAAGAGACAATATCCGAAAATAAAGAATATGTCAGACAGGTAACAAAACAAGATTTTTTTGAATGGGGTTTGACAGGGAGAGATGAAAGCAATCAAAAGAGAAAACAGGTACTGAAACAATTAAAGTTACCCGAACATTTGACTACCAATGCCATGATAGATGCAATCAATAGTTTTATGTCATATGAGGCGTTCTTACTTGAGATACAGCGTTTCAATCAACAAGGAGAGTAATATGGTAATTGCTGCAGTTGAAATCAAATTGTATCTGCCTTGGGTTCATTCCTTAAAAGAAAAACGAATGGCAGTAAAGAGTGTTTTGCAAAAAACGCAGCATCATTTTCATGTTTCTGCTGCTGAAGTTGATTATCAAGAAGTACAGCAATCGGCAGCAATTGCCTTTGCCGTTGTCACTTGTACGGTAGGGCAAGCAGACCAAATGCTGCAGAATATCATAGATTACGTCCAAGCGCATACACAGGCGGAAATCACAAATATAGACAGAGTGATTTACTAAATTTCTCATAGCTTGACGGACGTATCAGAATCCGTTATGATGAAAGAATCACATAAAATAAAGGGGTGCACAATCATGAGTGAGCCATATGATAAAGAAAAATCAAAAAAGAATGCATCTCGCTTAAAAGAAATTATTCTTACTTTGCGTAAATATCACTTGCACCGTGGATTTACACCGCAAAAGTTATATGGAATACTGGAAGATTTAGGTCCTACTTACGTAAAAATTGGTCAAATTCTTTCCATGCGGCAGGACATGCTTCCAAAAGCTTACTGCGATGAATTGACAAAACTGCGTTCCAATGTAAAACCTTTGAATTTCCAGGAAATTTGCGCCGTGTTAGATGAAGAATACGGCTGTTCTTATAAAGAAAAGTTTGCTCAAATTGATGAAAAACCACTGGGTTCTGCTTCCATTGCGCAGGTACATTCTGCTACATTAATCAATGGACAACAGGTTGTGATTAAAGTACAAAGACCCAATATTTACGAAACGATGTCCAAAGATATTACCATTTTAAAACGTGCAATCAGTATGGTGAAAATGGTAAGCAGCATTGGAAATGTAATGGATTTAAAAGCGGTCATTGATGAAATATGGAATACAGCCAAAGAAGAGATGGACTTTTTATTGGAAGCGAAACATATGGACCGTTTTGCTGAATTAAACAGCGGTATCAGTTATATTACGTACCCAAAAGTATATCATGACCTTACGACAAAGCATGTTTTGGTAATGGAACGTATTCATGGCATCCCGGTGGATAAAGTGGACAAGCTGAAAGAATTGGGATATGATATGAATGAAATCGGTCAAAAACTGGCTGAAAATTTTGTAAAACAAATTCTGGACGATGCCTTTTTCCATGCAGACCCGCATCCGGGCAATATTTGGATTATGGACGGTAAAATTGCTTGGTTGGATTTTGGAATGATGGGAAAGCTGACAGGACGTGATAAAGAGTTGTTTCGTTCTGCCGTAACTGCAATTGTAAACAATGATATTTATCAGTTAAAAAATGTATTTTTAACTTTAGGTACTGCCAAACAACCCATTGACCACGCTTTGCTGTATACAGATGTGGATGAAATGGTTTCACGTTATGGTAATTTGGAATTGGGAAATATGAATTTGGGCGTAGTGTTCCAAGAGTTTATGCATGTGGCAAACAAGCATCACATTTTGCTGCCGCAAAGCGTTACCATGTTGGGAAGAGGCGTTATGACCATTGAAGGTGTACTGCGTTTTTGTGCACCTGATATTAATTTGCTGCAAATTCTGGCAACTCATATGTCCAATGAATTTTTTAGAAATTTAGATTGGAACAAAGAACTCAAACGTACGGGCAAAGGAATTTATACGATTCTGAATAAAGTAGCCGTTATTCCGTCACAGTTGTCAGATTTGATACAGATGACAGTAAAAGGACAGACAAAGGTAAATTTGGACATCAGCGGCTCTGAGGCGCCTTTAAAACGGATTGACAGTATGGTAAACCGTATCATTGCTGCAGTGATTATCATGGCTTTGATTATTGGTTCCAGCTTACTGTGTTTAACGGAGATACGTCCCATGGTTGGTGATATCCCGTTACTGGCAATGCTTGGCTATATATTAGCGGGTGTCATAGGAGGAATACTGGTGTTCTTTATGATACGGAAAAAGAAAAAATAAATTTATGATAATTATGCTATAAAAAAGAAACGTGATAATGTAGCATGTCACAGTTTCTTTTTCGTTATATCATAACAGAAGGCACTCCTGAACACGCCGAACAAGGCACCAAAGCATAGCCTGAGAAAGACGGAAGATAGGGAAAACGAGACTCAGTGCAGAGTCGATAAGACGCTGCACTTGGTCTTTTTTGTTTGTGAAAGGTGCGGAAATGGTGCGTTTCCGGGACTTCAAGGGAAAGTATGGAAACTTCGGACCCAGAAGATATTACAGGGAGTGGATTTTCGACCCATTAAAGGGATGCGAAGAATGTTAGGGCATTTTGTCCTTTTTAGGATAAAATGAGCTCCCCTTTAGCATCAATGAATCAAAAACCCCCTGTGTTTCAAATCACAAACACAGGGGGTTACTTCGTATTGCAAATGGTTAGGATTCACAATCACAGTTTTTTTGTTTTTCTTCCAGTTCAGCCAGTTTTTCTTTAATTTTTGCAAGGTCTTCGGCATTTAAATGCTCAAGTTTTTCAGTGACATCTGCTGCACAGGCGGCAGACTCTTTTTCTTCTTTTTGTTCTTGAATATCGTGTTTTAATTCTTCATTTAAAGCTTTGCCTTGTTCTACGGTAATTTCACCTTTTTTAACAAGTTCATCAACAATATCTTTTGACTTTTCTACGGTTGTTGCAAGAGCGCCAATACCTGCCAATAATACTTTTTTTAAATCACTTTCTAAATTTCCCAGCATAATGAATGCTCCTTTCATCAGTGATGTGTATTTCTACTATATTATTATATCATATCATAACAGACATTGCAATTTTCTGTCTCATTGTCTTATTTTCTTTTTATTCAGCCAAAATGTTTTAATTTGATACGGAGACAGTGATTCTGTAAATTCTTGTTTTAAACGAAGCAGATACTGTACATCGTTTACAATTTCGTACAATACTGCTCTTGCTTCGAATTCTTTTCTATCTTTTGGCAATTCTCCCATGCGAAACCGTATGCGCATTTTTTGCAGCTTGTCCAACATTTCTTGCGCGTTATCGTGTTTTTCAATGGAGTTTGCGACTTCTTTTAAATATTGAGAAACTTCTTTTGCTTGCGCAGGTACATATTCCATCCGCTGTATATTTGTTGCTATGATTTGTAAGACTTCATATTGCTTTAAGCGCATTTTTAAATAATGCAGATAATAACCGGCATCAGAGAATAAATGATTATTTATATGCAAATCTGTCGCTTGAATTGATTTTTGAAAAATGGGAGACAATACGTCAAATTGATATTGTATGCTTTGTGACCGATTCAGTAATACAATACTGTCTGAAAACATAGCAAAAGTTCCTTAAAATGACGGTCAATGATAGCTTGGTATGTTTTTATTTTTTTAATTTGGTTTGGCATATACAAATTCATCAGAATCCCCATGAGAATTCCAATTGCCATTAAAGTTGCTTCATTGAGAAGGTTGCTTGCAGTAATGGAACGAGCCGTCCATATATGCAGCATTAAGACAGTGCTCATAGAAAGTCCGCCTGTTAATTCAAATGCCTGACAGAGAATGACGATTATTATTAAATAGACGCCCAGTCCCCAAACAGAAAACCGAAAGATTGTAAATGAGATAATGGCGATGGAAGAGGCAAGCAGAAATGCAACAGAACGTTTCCACGCAACAATTAAGGTATCTCTTTTCGTATTTAAGATGCTCAGCAAAGTAATGGTAACGACAGAAGTGCTGTATTCCAAATGCAATGCATTCGCAGTTATAAAAGCAAGGCAACAGCCTAGTGTAATTTTAATTGCTTTCATCATATTTATTTTAAACATAGCTTTGCTCCTTACAATATGCTTATAGTATGTGTCATTTGGCAAAGCATAGTCAAAAGCAAATAAAGATAATACGAAATATACAGTCTGCTTCATATAAAATCGGATTGGTAAAACCCTGAAATCAGTTTGTTGTGGGAAAGAATGAAATGGTTATATAGAAAAGGCGAGAGAAGCAACATCAATATGTGTTGAATATGCTGATACGATATCTGGTATTGCTGTAGGAAATCAGTAATAGTATCATTATGAATACAAGTAAATGAATTTACAAGAATGTTTATTTGAAAGAGGATACCACACTGGTGTATCATCTTCTTAATCGGTTTGTAGATTCTGTTGTACGGGAGGAGAAAGTCATGCATCACAATCACAATATGATTCGTCAGGAAACACCTGAGGATTATCAAAACGTAGAACTGTTAACCCGTGAAGCATTCTGGAATGTTTATCGTCCTGGCTGTATAGAACACTATATTGTTCATCAGTATCGCTGCAGAGAAGATTTTGTACCGGAACTGGATTTTATTATGGAAAAGGACGGTGTTATTATCGGTCATATCATGTATGTGAATGCGGAAATTTTATCTGATAACGGACAAAGGATACCGATTATGACATTTGGTCCCCTTAGTATTGCACCGGAACATCAACGAAAAGGATATGGTAAAACATTGCTTGATTTTTCTATGGAAAAAGCCAAAGCACTTGGGGTAGGTGCAATCTGTATAGAAGGGAATATTGATTTCTATGGAAAATCAGAATTTGTAACGGCAAGTACAAAAGGGATTCACTATTATGCAGAATCAAGAAGTGCTCGGGTTCCTTATTTTCTGGTAAAAGAATTAAAAGAGGGATTTTTGAACGGTATTACAGGAACTTACAAACCACCGTCAGGATATTTTACCAATGAAGAGGAAGCGGAAAAATTTGATGCACAATTTCCGCCGAAAGAGAAACGTAAACTGTCCGGTCAGCTGTTTTAAACAGAAAAATCGGTTTCTCTTTCGGAATATTTCGATTGGGTAAAAATAAAAAGAGTTCCGAACATATTGTTGTTCACTCTCTTCTTAAAAAATTATTTATTATCACTGTATTTTTTACTTGACTTCATTTATTGAGAATATATGTGATGTGGGACATTCTATCATAATAATGGGCAGTAATGTTTGCAAGTGGATACTCATAGTTCTTCTCTAAAAGGTACTGCAGAAAGGAAATTCATGAAATAAGACTCAGAGCAGAGAGAAAAAATTTGCGCTGAGTCTTGTTTTGCTATTTCTAACATGGGAAGCCCAAGTGCTTTTAGAGTTTCAGGAAGCATTTGGAGATTTTGGAGGTTCAAGCCGCAATCTGAAAAAACGGAGATGTTTTTGTTATGACTGCTTTTTTAGAACAGATATATAGGAGTGCCTTTTGATAAATATATGGTGAGATGCCTTGTGATGAAGCAAATTGATTCATCAGCCTTAAAATAAATAGTCCAAGTATCCATTGGATACTTGGACTATTTCAAGCGCAAAATTTGAATCCGTTTTTATTTAATGATACATTCGTTGTATCCTGGCAGACATTGTTTTTCACCGTCGCCAGCTTCTTTTTTATCTTCGCCGGATAGTGCAGCAACTTTTTCTTCTAATGCTTGAATACGAGCTAACATTTCTTCAATAACTTTATCATTGTTCATATAATTCAACCTCCTTTAAAATAGTTAAATTATAGCAAACTTTTGTGGATTTGTCAAGTTAAGTCCGTGTCCTCCCAAATATTATTTGATGAAAAAATAATTTGCTGTTTTGCCATGGCAATATCTTTCGTGCACCATAAAAACGAGAGATGATTTTCTTATTCGCATACCATGATTACTATGATTACCACGGAGACTCATATTTATTCCATTTGTAATTCCAGCAATGTAATATCATTTTTCATAGAAACAGATGTGCCATAACTGATTTTACCTGCTTCGTACATTTCCTGAATGGCGTCTCGTTCCATGTTCATGCTGCAAAGAGCAACGTCTGCCAATACATCCTGTTCGATTGTTTGTCTGTCTGTTCTTTCGTTTTTGTCCAGCTCTTCCAATATTTCCAAAAAGTTCAGCAATTCTGTCTTTTTATTTTCACAAAGTACTTGAGAAAATTCTGTTGCCGCTGCAGCTGTTTTAGAATATATTCCATATTTTATTTTTAATATTAAAAATAAAAACGGCTCAACCTTAGTAATTGAGCCATTTTTAAGCGTTTGGTGCGGCAAATGGGACTTGAACCCATACGTCAAAGACACACGCCCCTCAAACGTGCCTGTCTGCCAGTTCCAGCACTGCCGCATATATCATTTTTATCAACGGTAGCTATTATATCATTTAACCATATACATGTCAAGAAAGTAAACGTTGGGCCAGGAGATAATAGTTTGCATTGAAAAAAATCAATAGAAAAATATATGGATATCCGCTATAACTACTATATCATGTATCTATTTACACTTAATACCTCAATATTTGACATTTTACCATAAATAATTATGTAAAATTAATGTAAAATATATGAAAAATTATCCAATTTATAAACATAATTCATAAAAAAATATTTATTTTTGTTGATTCTAAAAGAATTTTCATGTATACTTTCATCATAGAAATAATGTAAATTGGGCTATTATGCGATATTGAGATACATGTTTTTATCAGTGCAGGTTATAAATGGTTTGGGAGGTATTGATTCATGCGAATTTCGTTAAAAAGAATTCTAACTGCAATGCTGTCAGCTTTGTGCATTGCGACAATTTTCTTTTCGTCTTTATCTATCAGTTCGTCATCACAGGTAGCGGCTGCATCAACAAGCGCAGCAACTATGACAGGAGACTACGTCAATTTACGCAGCGGTGCAGGTACCAACTACTCTATTATCGGAAGTTTATCCAGCGGTGAGCTGGTAACTGTTTTGGATGACAGTAACCCAGATTGGGTTAAAGTACAAACTTCAAACGGCGCAATTGGATATTGCAGTAAAGAGTTTGTAAAAACGTTGTCTTCCGATGATGAAGCAGAGGAATTAATTGGTACCTTAACCGGTGACTATGTTAATTTGCGTGCAGGTGCCGGAACGGGACATGCTGTTATTGGAATGCTGTACTTGAATGATGAAGTAACAGTATTGGACGACAGCGACGCAAATTGGGCTAAAATACGAACCAAAGATGGCCAAGAAGGATATTGTTCCAAAGAATATTTACATATCACAAAAAAAGGTGAAACTGCACAAGGAACGGCCGTTACTACAGATGCATTAAATTTACGTAGTGGTGCCGGAACGGATTATCATGTAAAAACAGTATTGTCAAAAGGTACTACTGTTACTATTTTGGATAACAGCGATGTAAACTGGGCGAAAGTAAGAACGGCGGACGGTACAGAAGGTTACTGCAGTAAAGCTTATTTGGATATTGCAGGTTCTTCGGCGCAGGAACCTTCTTCACCTACACAGCAACCGGAACAAAACGAATCTGCATCCAATACTACAGAGCTTCAAGCTGTTTTAACCGGCAGTGATGTAAATTTACGCAGCGGTGCGGGAACCGGTTATTCCGTGATTGGCTCCTTATATCTGGGACAATGTGTAACTGTTATTGATAACAGTGATGCGAATTGGGCTAAAATCCGAACCGAAAGCGGACAAGAAGGCTATTGTACCAAAGAATTTTTACAAATTTCAGATGGTTCCGGTTCCAATGCAGGAGAAGAGGTCTCTATTGGAAAGGCAATTACAACAGACTATTTAAACTTGCGTTCAGGTGCAGGTTTAAATCACAATGTGTTAACAGTGTTGGCCAAAGGAGCCGTTGTAGATGTCATTGATAACAGCGATGGCACTTGGGTAAAAGTAAAAACAAACGACGGCACTGTGGGTTATTGCAGCAAAGATTATCTTCAAATGGAGGTTGCTCCTACCACCGTATCTCTCAGCGAAACTGAAAGAACGGTGACTGCGGGCGAATCTTTTGAATTTACTGCAACCATTTCCGACGAAAGTTTGCCAACAGCTGTTTCTACCAATGCAGGCGCAGTGCAAGTGACCTATCTTCGTCAAGAAGGAAATACACACATTTATCAAATTCAAGCTTTGCAGGCCGGTAACGCTGAAATTAGAATCAGTGCAAATGGCGCTTGTGCATCTTTGCAGGTAACTGTGGATGCAGCACAACAAGAGACTCAAGGTCAGCAGGCAACCGTCAATGCGGATTATTTGAATATCAGAAGCGGAAAAGGGACTGATACTTCCATTATCGGAGGTTTAACGCAAGGTTCCGTTGTTACTATTTTAGATAACAGCGATGCAAATTGGGTAAAAATCAGAACCGCGGGCGGTATTGAAGGCTACGTGGCAAGAGAATACTTAACAGGAGCAGAAACACCGTCAGAGCCGACCACACCTGAAACACCAAGTGAAACCACAACCGCAACGGTCAATGCAGATGTGTTGAATGTACGCAGCGGAAAAGGTACCGATACTTCTATCGTAGGAACAATACGTAATGGTGAAACAGTTACTGTTTTGGATAACAGCGATGCAACTTGGGTAAAAATTAAAACTTCAAGCGGCTTAGAAGGTTATGTACATAGAGATTATCTAAACTTTGGTTCTAACGCAGGTGGAGGAAGCTCCACTGTAAAATATGCACAGGTTACTGCGGACGTACTAAATGTACGCAGCGGTATGGGTACAGAATATAGCAAAATCGGTTCAGTATCTTACGGAGAAATTGTCGAAGTATTGGATGACAGCAATGCAGGTTGGGCAAAAATTAAAACTTCAAGCGGTCTGGAAGGTTATGTCTCAAAAGACTATCTTGGAGAGGTCGGGGAAAACAATGTAAGTAATTCTGTCACAATCCCTGCCGGAAAAACCTATTATGCAGCCTCCTCTTCGGGTTATTGGTACAGCAGCAATAACAGCGTTGCTACTGCTTCCAATGGTTATATTACAGCAGTTGCTCCCGGTACATGTACTATTACCGGCTCTAATGGAATTACATATTCCATTACTGTTACAGAAGGTGAGGCAGTACGTACTGCTTATGCATCACCAAATATTGCTGCGGTGGGTGAGACCGTAGAAATGGTAGCGGTTACAGATACAACACGTGATTCTGTACAGTTCCGCATCAGACAAAGTGATGGAACAACCAAAACAGTGAATGCATATGATTACACCACAGAATATTGTAACGGCACAACTACAAGAGTTTGGAAAGCTTCCACTACTTTCAGCAGCGCAGGTACACATCAAATTGAAGTATACTCTACGAAAAACGGTGTGATGAGCTCAACCGGTTATACTACAGATGCGTATACGGTTTGGAGTACAGGCGCCAACGAATCCTCTAATGAAACACGCCGTATCAGTGACGAAATGATTAATCTGATTGCCAGCTGGGAAGGTTACAGCTCCACAGTATATCCTGACAATTTGGCAGGAGGTATACCAACCATTGGTTATGGACAAACATTTGGTACAGGGGTACAGTTCTATAATAATATGTCTAAAACAGAGGCTTGGTCTTTGTTGGTGAAATCTATCAATGCAGGCAGCTATACTTCTGAAGTGAATCGTTTCTTGCAAAATAATGGTATCAAAGCAACACAGTCACAGTTTGACGCTTTGGTTAGCTTCTCTTATAACATTGGTTCCGGCTATTGGAACGGTACCTCACAAATGGATTTAAGAGAAATTATGCTAAATGCAGTTGTACCGCCAACCATTGCTGCCGGTACAAGTTTACCTGCCTCTGTTACATTCCAAGGAGCTCGTCTGTATAACAGTCCAAGTAAATCGGCATCTGTATTGAGGGCTGTAAATAATGGTACCAGTGTACAAGTATTGGAAGCAAGCTACGATTCTTCTACAAAATCAGGGTGGTATAAAGTACAACTTTCTGACGGTACGGTAGGCTATATGTGCTCCGGATATGTTCGTTTTGCTTCTAGTGTCAGCGTAACCCATGACCTAAATTATGTAGATGCACATGCATTTGGTTCTGAGATGTTGTTGTGGCACCATGCAGGTGGAAACTGCTATGCAGGTTTGGTTTACAGACGAATGGGTGAGGCGAAAGTGTTCAGCTACGGTGATTATGCAAGCGCTACTCCGGGTAATTATGAATATCAGAGAAACACTTACGGTTATGATATTCCTGATTGCATACGAGGCAATGGATGGATAAAATAGTAGAGGATGTATAAAAATAAACAATATTTGTACAGTTAAAAACTTGATTTTTTTATATAATTTGGTATAATATTGTCATATCTTTCAAAACTAGTGTGATATATAAAAAAAGGGTTGACAGATAATGACTGAAACTGCGATAATCAGACAGTAGGTAAGTCTGCCCTTTCTGCATATACAATTTTATAAATCATGTAAAGGCATAGGAAATTCTTATAATTAGAGTTTCTTATGTCTTTTTGCGTTTTTACGCAGTTTGAAAGATATAAAAATCCTACATATTGGGAGGAAACTATATGAAAAATAAAAAAGTAAAAATTAGTGTTGTAGCTACAGCTGTAGCGCTGAGTATGACAACAGCAGTAAGTGTAGGAGCAGCAGTAAGTGCGCAAGAAAGCACCGGAATACCTAATACAGCAATGGCTGCATCATCGACTCCGACTGCAGATGTGGTGGAAGAAAACGGATTTCAATTTGATAAATCCACAGGAACTATTACCGACTATACAGGCAATGAAACAGGAACACTTACTATTCCAAGCAGTATTGATGGAGTTACAGTAACAAGCATAAAAGCGTATGCATTGGGAAGCGCAAAGATGAAAGAAGTAGTCATTCCAAATACCATTGAAACATTGGGCTTTGGTGTATTTCAAATGTGCTCTTCTCTGGAAAAAGTAACATTTGAATCCGGTTCTAAAGTGACTGAGCTGAAAGATTCTATGTTTTACCAATGTACCAAATTAAAAGAAGTTGTGTTTCCTAAAAACTTAAAATCTATTAAAGTACTTGCGTTTTATAAATGTACCAGCCTAGAAACTGTTACTCTGCCGGAAGGGTTTACGACTTTATACAATGCAGCCTTTTTAGATTGTACCAACTTAAAAACGGTAATTGTGCCGGATAGTTTGAATCATATGGTAATGAATCCGTTTGAAGGATGTACCAGTTTGGAGACATTATCGGTTCCCTACCGTTGCTGGCAGTTTGGTATTGTAGCAGCTGAATGGACAGAAACATCAGTCATGCCATTAACAGATGCTGTCAATATGCAGACCTTATACATAGACCAGGTAGAAGGAAAATATGATTGGCATGAAAAAGAATTACCAAAGTCTGCAGCATATGAAACCATGAAAATTTATTTTAGAAAACCAACCATTCAGGTGACCGATGTAACAGTATCTGCGGATAAGCAAGGGTATGATGTAACAGCCGCTTTGGGAATCAATCATACAGACGGCTTTTCCTTTAATGGTACAATAAATACGCCGGATGGAAAAGAAACTCCCGCTACAGGAAATACAGTTGATGTTTCCTTTACTACATCTGAAACAAATTATCAAGTAATTGAGATGTATAAGGGATATGAAGATATGACATGGGATTTACAGATTGATGGTTTTAAAAACACATATGTAAATGCCGCAAATGAAAAAGCAATCGCTTACTTGAACAGAGAAACGAACTACTATCCAACGTTAACTGAATTAGGTTATGAAGATGATGCGAACTTTCTTGGCTGGAGTGAAACAGAAGGGGATACAACAACTGTATACAAACCGGGCGATTTAATTGACAATACTGCCACTGTCCGAGCAAATAATTCTGTAGGAAAGCGCTTGTATGCAGTTTACAATACAGAGCCAACAAATCCGGAACAACCAACAAATCCTGAAAATCCAACCGATCCCACTAATCCTGAAAATCCGACAAACCCGGAACAACCATCTAATTCCATGACACCGACCGATACCAACACACAAACAGGTAACGTTGCAATGGTGACTCCTCAAACAGGTGATGGTACAACAGTTGGTATATGGGCTTCTGTGATGGCAGTATGTGCAGGGGCAGTTGCATTTATCACAGGTAAAAAAATCAAAAGTAAAGTCAAATAAATCTGGTCCGACTGATTTGTCTGCTGTCATAATAGGTTAAATCATTACATGCATGAACAACAAAAAAAGTACCGTATATTCATACGGTACTTTTTTCATGAAATATTTTTATTAATGTATTATATTTGTGTTTTTCATTATAGAATATTTAAATATACTTTTAATAACTCTCTTGCTCGTTGCAGATGTTCATGCCTGACGAAAAAGTCAGTTCCGAAAGGAGAGGAACCGCAGACTATTTGCAAATAGTCTCCGCTGCCACGACTTTGCTTTAAAAAGGGAATGTGATTTTCCTCCAGAATACCTTCTATCAAACCTATTGTGATATTATCGGTTACGGTAGTCAGAAAAGCTGCTTCAGGCATAGGAGAAACAGGTTCTTTGTCACGAAACATGATGATTTCTTCCCTCCATCAAGAAACGTTTAAGCTTCTTGATTTAATTCATCGATTTTTGCGCGCAGTTTTAAAAAGTCCTCAAAAGCTGCCGGTTTATTGCTTGGATTTCGTAGTAATGCGGCAGGATGCAGAGTGGCCATCATAAGCACTCCGTTTTTTTCAAAAAATATACCGTGTTCTTTTGTGATTTTCATATCGGGTTTGATTAATTTCATGGCTGCAATACGTCCAAGACATACAATAATTTTCGGACGCATAATCATCACTTGATTTCTCAGCCAGTCAATACATGCTTCTTGCTCTTCGGGAAGTGGGTCACGATTTTTTGGAGGTCGGCATTTTACAATATTTGCAATATAAATATTTTTATTTCTGTCCAAATCAATTGCAGCAAGCATTTTATCCAAAAGCTGTCCGCTTCTGCCAACAAAGGGGAGGCCTTCCAAATCCTCATTTTCTCCGGGACCTTCTCCGATAAATAAAATATCTGATTGCGGGTTTCCCATTCCAAATACGACGTGTGTTCGGGTTTGGCAAAGCTCACATTTTTCACATGCTTTGCACGCGGTTTCCAGTTCTGTCCAGTTTGTATACATACATGCAGCCTTTCTTTCTGTGTTTACCTTCAAATTTTTTATATTATAGCATAGAAAAAATTGCAAAGCAATTTTTAACTTTGGAGCGCTAAAACGTTCTGGTTAACAATCAAAATCTTGAACATGGAAAGAGGTCCCTTTTCATATTAGATTTATTGTTTGTTGTAAGGTTGTGATAGCATAGAAACATAGCTATGAAATATCTAACAAATATAAAGTCTATTTTTTAGATATTTCATCTAGTATGTAAGTATTGCAATCTAAAGTAGAATCGGGTAAAATAACGTTATCGAAAATAATGTATGATAATAGGGAGTGTGTTTCATTTGAAAATTCTTGTAGAAACATCAGCACGTCATGTACATATCAGTAAAGAGCATTTGGCAATTTTATTTGGCGCGGATGCAGAATTGACTGTGAAAAAAGAGTTATCTCAACCGGGTCAGTTTGCTTGCAATGAACGTGTAACAATCGTAGGACCAAAAGGAGAAATGGCAAACGTTTCTATTTTAGGACCAACACGTCCGGAAACCCAAGTGGAATTATCACGTACAGATACAAGAAAAGTTGGTATTGACGCACCAATTCGTGAATCCGGCCAATTGGAAGGTACTCCCGGATGTAAATTAATTGGTCCAAAAGGAGAAGTAGAGCTGACTAAAGGTGTGATTGTGGCAAAACGTCATGCACATATTCCACCTGATGTAGCGGAACAATGGGGTATAAAAGACCAACAAATTGTTTCTCTAAAAGTAGGGGACAACGAACGTTCTTTGATTTTTGGAGACGTAGTTGCACGTGTAAGTGCAAGCGCAGGCTTGGCTGTACATATTGACACAGACGAAGCAAACGCAGCAGGATTAAACGGCGCAGTAGAGGGAGAAATTATTTTATAATTACTTGGAAGTGTATGGAAAAGATTCTGATACCGTAATAAGGAACATCGGAATCTTTTTCTATGTCAATTTTAATATTGAAAGGTTTGGCATGGTTTTTTCGTAGATTTCCTATTGCCTTTTTGCAATTTATACGTTATAATATAGCAGTTAGCTTATTTATTTTTTAAAAGCAAGGCAGAAATGCGTGCAATAGGATATGCGGGCGAGCGGGCTCTGCGCGATAGAGCATCGTGAACCATGTCAGGCGGGGAACCGAGCAGCATTAAGCGAAGGTCTCTGTGCGATGCAGGTGGTCTGTTCGTTCGCATATCCTAGTGCATAGTTTTTCGCCTTGCTTTTATATTTTTTCAGGCGTTTTTAGAAAAGGTGGTGTTCGTTTGTACCGCGTTTTATATCGAAAATGGCGTCCTAAAACATTTGAAGATGTTACGGGACAACCTCAGGTAACCCAAACATTAAAACAAGAATTGGTTGCAGGGAGAATTGCACATGCTTATTTGTTTACCGGTTCTCGCGGTACAGGCAAAACAACGTGTGCGAAAATATTGGCTAAAGCCATCAACTGTTTGAATCCGATAGACGGTGAGCCTTGCGGTACATGCGAAATTTGTCGCGGTATTGATGAAGGCTCTGTTACAGATGTGGTGGAAATAGATGCTGCCAGCAACAACGGTGTTGATAATATTCGTATGCTGCGGGAAGAAGCGGGTTTTACACCTGCAATGGCAAAGTATCGTGTATATATCATCGACGAAGTACACATGCTTTCCATAGGCGCTTTTAATGCACTTTTGAAGACTCTGGAAGAGCCTCCCGCACATGTTGTGTTTATTTTGGCAACGACAGAAGTGCACAAAATGCCGGCAACGATTTTATCACGTTGTCAAAGATTTGAATTCAAACGGATTTCTCCTGATGACAGTGCTCAGCGGCTGTGCTACATTGCAAGAGAAGAAGGAGCTGATTTGGATGACGAGGCAGCGCTTTTAATTGCACGGTTAGCCGACGGCGCTTTGAGAGATGCCCTTTCTATTTTAGACCAATGTATTGGCGTAAGCAATCATGTTACAACAGAGGTTGTTTGCAGTACAGTGGGAATTGTAGGAAGAGAGCATCTGTATCAGCTGGTAGACGCAGCTGCATCGCAAAATTCGGCAAAGGCTTTGGAATTGATTGACCAATTGTATCGTGGCTCCAAAGATATGGCGCGTTTATGTGAAGAGTTGTCTGTTTATTTCAGAAATATGATGCTAATTAAAACCATGAAAGATGCAAGAGCGTTCATTCCTGTATCGGAAGAGGAGTTTCAGTCTTTGACAAAACAGGCCCTTTCACTGTCGCTGACCGCCATCTTGCACGGATTGGATACTATCCAGGATGCTTTGGAAAAAATATACCGCGGCGCAAACGCAAGAATTACATTTGAAATGACCATGATTCAGCTTTGTACGCCGCAATTGGATACCAGTGCAGAGGCATTGCTCAGAAGAATTGATGCTTTGGAACGCAAAGCAATTGCTCCAACCGCAGCTTCCTCTGTATCGGCGGAAAACGATGGTGTTGCAGCACAGCAAGTAACCGCTCCTGCGGTAAGCAGTGATGTTGCGATACAGCAAGTCACGACGTCTTTGGAGACAGCAAGCAGCAGCTCTCAGGAACCAATATCCAAAGTTCCATCGGAAGCAGTCGTTCCAAACACTTTGAAAACAGATGGTATTTCTTCAAGTTCGATTACAAATGTTGAGGAATTGCCTGCGAACATGCAAACAACAGCGGCAAAGCGAATTACCATTTCTCAGGAATCTGCTCAGCAGGTATCGGAAGAGACGGTTGTGACACATCCCAAAGTTGGCGGTTCTGCGCATGTATTGGAAGAATGGCCCGAAATTCTACAGATTTTAGGTGGATATTCCAAAGCAATAGCCACCGCATTTACAGGTACCAATGCATTTGTAAGCGGAGATTATGTTTTGATAGATGCACCGTCCGATTCTATGGCTTTTGAATTATTGCGGAAATCATCTCAAAGGGAACAAATGAGAGAGGCAATACGACAGGCTACAGGTAAAGTGTACAAGTTAGGACCGTACAGAAAAAAAGAGGATACTCATACAGTAAATTCAGACCCGTTAAAGCAGCTTGCAGAACAAGCAGAACAAGCGGGAATTGATGTTCAAATAAAATAGAATGAAACAATTTGGAGGAATATAACATGAAAGCAAGATTACCACAAGGATTCAGCAATGGCGGAGGTACAAATTTACAGCAATTGGCACGCCAAGCGCAAAAACTGCAGGAAGAAATGGATGCGGCAAACTCTGAATTGGAACAGAAAGAATATTCTGCAACCGTTGGTGGCAACGCAGTGACAGCAGTGGTAACAGGTAAAATGGAAGTGAAATCTCTTGACATTAAGCCTGAGGTTGTAGACCCTGAAGACATTGATATGTTGTCTGAATTGGTAATTGCAGCGGTAAATGAAGCAATTCGAGCTGCTTCAACAGAAAAAGCAGAGACTATGGAAAGATTATCCGGTGGTTTAAATATGCCGGGTATGTTCTAATCTATGGCATCTTATCATGTCGCTCCTCTGGCTCGATTGGTGGAGCAGTTTGAAAGTTTGCCGGGAATCGGTCATAAATCAGCCCAGCGTTTGGCTTATTATGTTTTGGGTATGCCGAAGGAAAGGGCAGAGCAATTTGCAAATACAGTACTGGAGGCTCGAAATGCCATTCACTATTGTAACGTATGCTGTAATTTAACCGACCAAGAACTTTGTCCTGTATGCAGGAATGAGGAAAGAGACCGTTCTATTATATGTGTGGTGGAAGACCCAAGAGATGTATTTGCTTTAGAAAGAACAAACGAGTTTCACGCCACATATCATGTGTTGCATGGTGCCATTTCTCCTTTGGCAGGAATTGGCCCTGACCAGCTGTGCATTAAAGAACTACTGGACAGAGTGAAAAATCCTGAAGTAAAAGAAGTAATTATGGCAACAAATCCGACTGTAGAAGGCGAAGCAACTGCCATGTATATTTCCCGTTTATTAAAGCCATTGGGAATCAAAGTAACACGTTTGGCATATGGAATTCCCGTAGGTGGAGATTTGGAATATGCGGATGAAGTTACATTATCACGTGCTTTAGAGGGTAGAAGCGAGTTATGAAAAGACACCAACTGAAAGTCAGTTGGTGTCTTTTATTATTTATTATGCTTTTTTTCTTTTAATTGTTCAAACTCGTGCTTCATCTTAGCACGTCTTTCTTCTGCTTTCATTTTTCGCTCTTGAGATTTTTTCTCTCTCAACTCTTTTTTTGCTGTTTTTTCAAATTCTTCTTGCAGTACACGCGCTGTTTCAATTTCTTGTTCCAAAATAGCAGCGTCCCATCTGGTGATGGATACATCTTGGAATGTGTTCAGCACATTGTCAAAATACATTGTGTTATCTTCTTGTACAAATGCAATCAACGCAGTGTCTCCATCACACAATATGCAAGATACTCGTTCTATCATAGAATTATTTGTATCAATATCTCCTAAATCTATGGAGCTGCCAATTAAAGTACCGATGCCTCCGCCTAACAGAATACCCAAGGGGCCTCCCAGTATACCGATTAAAGCACCTATCAGTCCTCCGCTTATGGTGTCATCACTGGTTTTCATTCCGGTATCAAACTCATCTTCCAGCTGTACATTGTTACCCATTTTTTTGACAATTGCCATTTGAGAAACCAAATAACCGGACAATTCTGTAGTTCCGTCTTTTATTCTTGAGAACGCTTGATAAGCTTCACTTTCTACCGGAAATACAGCTACTACAACATTTTCCATATCCTGAAACCTCCCTATGATATATCCCTGGTTATTTCATATAAATTTAGTATACTCTCATATGCGATAAAGTCAAGATATACAATGTTACTATTTTATGAATATTTTATAAAGTAAAAAAATGGGCATATTTCATAAAAATAAAACTTTTACTTTATACAAGTTGCTTGCTATCTGACAAAGGAGCGGTTATCCAATAAAAATTTGTACCCAATAGCTTACGCCCTGATATTGTACAACACCTACGGCCATTCCGGTGAATTGAGCACTCAATATATTGGCGCGATGTCCCGGTGAGTTCATCCAAGCATTCATGACTTCCTCTGCATTTTTTTGCCCGCTGGCAATATTTTCTCCAATTGCGTAGTAATTTACAGTTACGGCCGTAAAGCAACTGGAACCGTCCGGGCGCGTATGGGAGAAAGTGGAGATGATTTCGTTGGCTCGAATATTTGCGGCGTCTTGTATATCGTTACGGTACGTAAGTTCGGCAAGACCGTTTTCTTTTCTTCTTTGGTTTACCAATTGAAATACCTGACTTCCCTCATTTGTAACGGTTATCGGTGGCGTTTCTTCCACAGGTGGTGTTTCTTCCACCGGTTCGTTGTATTGAGGAGGTGCGACGCTCTGTGTGTTGGATGGGGGAAGGATAGTATTTTCAGGTATGGACTCTTTTGCCGAAGATTCCGAAGATTCTATGATTTGCTGATGGTTTTCAGGCGGGGTGCTCTCAGTGCTTGCTTCAGATTGATTGTTTTCCTCCGATGAACTTTCAGATTTCGCGTTTTCCGAAGAGGTAATCTCTGATGAATTCAAGTCCAATATATCAGATGATATATGATTTTCATGGGAAGCATTATTTTGAGAACAGCCTGTGAATAAAAGTGAAATTAGACACAAAGCAAATAGGATTAACACATTTTGTTTCATAAGACACTCCTTTATGATGGTATTTCCAAAAAATCAGTGATGTGAAAATGGTAACATATCATTATAAAAAATCAATATTTTTTGCATACCAATATAGCTTTCCCATAAAAAAATAAAATAAAATCAATTTTTTTAAACGTATGAAATTATCGTTGGCTGCATTTTTGTACAATGAGCAAGCAGATTGCTCCATAACAGTATGATTCCATTATGCGATGACGAAACATAGACTACATGTGCAGTATGGCAATAAGAATATATTGATATAAAAGTAGGAGCATAGAATATATTCTATGCTCCTAAGATGATAGTAAGAAAATTGAACTATTATTACTAATAGATTGTAGTCAATTGCATATCAACAGATTGGTACACTTGATGATTTCCAATTCCAGAGTCGTATTTAGGATTGTTTTTCTTGTATTCCAAACAAAATAATTTAAAAATATCTTCCTAAATCTCTTCGAACGATGCATCAGGTACAATTAAAATTCTCTTTGCTAAAACTCTTCCGTCACCCAGAAGACAATCTCATGCATAATTTACCTGAAACTGATTGCCTGCTACTTACTATTATTATCTTTATTTTGCTTCAAAACTACTGCTCGAAGTTCCCACGGTCACAGTATAAGTCTCACCGGAAATCATATCCGGACTACTGAGAATTACGACATTATAGGGAAGCTCCGGAGAAAAATCAAACAATATATTTTCATTGGAATCTTTCAAAGTAATGTTCGTTCCAGCGGTTTGATTTCCAACACTGAGCGCAATGACACCCTGCTGGGAACTGCTAAAGGTTTGTGCCATATTAGCCGACCCTGTTCCTATAAAAGTACCTCCTGTGATAGTAGCAGTGGTATCATAGTCAAGGGTTGCTGTGTCACCTTGTGTTGGACCAACAATGACTGTATAGCCGCCGCTGATTTCCAATGAACCGTTGGCGTCTATACCGTCGCCGGAGGCGTTAATATACAAATTTCCACCCGAAATCACAATTGTTCCGTTGGATGACGAATTCATACCGCCCATTCCGCCGCGTTCGCCACCAAACATGCCATCACGCCCACCAGTGGTACCACTGGAATCCGTTCCACCTGCAGCGTTGAGTCCGTCATCAGCGGCTACCAGTTTAATGGTTCCACCCTGAATATCAATATGCAAGGCTTCTAATCCCTCGTAGCTTTCTGAAATATTCATATCGCAGGCTGTGACCGTTAGCGTTTCATCTGCATGAACAGCATCGTCACCGGATGCCAACTCAAATGTACCGCCATAGATTGTTATTGAAGAATTGGAATGAATACAGTCATCAGAAGAATTGATTTGAAAACTACCGCTAAAGATGTTCAAGGTTCCGCTGGTCTTTATGCCTTTCATACTGGTGCTATCTTCTGTGGTAGCGGTATTGGATGAACTTTGCTGTCCCGGAGGCATATCTCCTCCCATAAAGGCACCCCAGGTGTTGGAAGATTGACTACTGCCATTTTCACTGCCGCCTCCGGCTAAAACGGAAAATTTTCCATCAACTATTTGCATATAGGCACTTGCAGAAATTCCATCGCCTTCTGCTTCGATATTCAGCGTACCAGCCGAAATATAGATAAATCCCAAAGAAGTATCATCATTATTTTCACAGTGAATACCATCTTTACCTGCATCTACTGTAATCTGTGTTGTGCCGGTAATACGGACGCTATCGTTAGCTTCTATACCGTGTGAGGAGGTATTTATTGTGTAGTTTCCTCCTGTAAATACAAGATCATCTTTTCCAACAATACCATTTCCGTTGGGAGATGTTATTATAAGATTTCCGGTGCCATTGAAAGTTAAATCCTGTTTTGAAAAAACAACGGCATCAATATTATTTTCGTCAATAGCAATAAAGCTGCCACCATTGGCAAGAGTATTCTCCGTTCCTTCTGCAAGTGTGACAAATACCTTATCTGCTGACAGAATATAGAGTGCTGCAGAACTTTCGTTTGTAATAGAGACTCCATTGAGTACAATTTGCAGCTTCGCAGTATCCTCTGCATCAACTAGGATTATACCATTATTCAGCGTACCGGAAATGATATAGGTTGCTTCTTCTGTGATTTGCACCGTGGAACCGGAAATTTTGACGCTGTTGGAACTGGCTGTTGCACTGTCACCATTTAAATGAATTAAAATGCTTTCATTTTCATCGTAAGCAGTGCGGTAGTCCCGGTCAGTAAACATATCCGCGTCCGACTGAGAAGCTTTGTTGGAGATTTGCTCTAAATTATTATCTGTGGTGTTATTTGACTCTGTTATACTATTTTCCTGATTGCTGCAACCGGTCGATAAGGAAAGCACCAAAAGTAATATGAATAGAATCATTCCTGTTTTCTTCATGTCTAGAATCTCCTTTTACAATTCTGCAGTTGCAGTTTCTCGTTTGGATACTGTAATCTCCAAATTTCCGTTTCTGCAACGAAGTTTATCGATCATTTCTTTTTCTTGTTCGGGATTACGCAGAGTGATATTGTAGGTCAGTTTGAACATACTGCCCATATTGGTGCTTTTCACGCAGATTAAATCATGAGACACGGTATATTCCTCAAAGATATCGTCCCATATGCCGGAATAGTTCAAATCTTCCGGAATGGTGATGGAGAAAATTTTATAGGAATCGGAATTCTTTTTTGCTCCGAAGTCAATGTGATTATACAGCATAAACATGGCACACATTACTAATGTAAAGAGTACTGCAAAGCCAAGATAGCCCATACCGGTAATTAAGCCTGCGCCCATAGCAAGGAACAGCGTACAGATTTCTTTTGCACTGCCCGGTACTGAACGAAAACGCACAAGGCTGAAAGCGCCTGCTACAGCAACACCGGTTCCCACATTTCCATTCACTAATAAAATAACAACACAAACAACTGCGGGAAGCAGTGCAAGAGTTACAACAAAACTTTTTGTATATTGAGTGCGGTACATATAGGCAAATGCCATAACAAGTCCCAAAACAAGGGAAAATCCTAAACACAAAAGAAAATCTGTTACACTGATAACAGAAGTAAGATCTGAATCAAATAATCCTCTAAATAAGTTTTCAAGCATGATATGCTACCTCCGAATATGTATTTGCAATCGTTTTTCAAACTACGATAATTTTACTTTTTATATAAGATGTTTTTGTTTTTGTTGCTTCCTCAAAAAGATGTGGAAAAATTGTGGTCTGATAGGCAGTGCCATATTTGGAAAAGGATGTTTTATAAATATGATTCTGGGAAAGAATTTGGGTCATCCATAATGGAATACTACCGGAGCATTTTAGTTCCATAAGTACCATGTCATCGGGAAGTATGGGTGTGCCATATAACTCTGATTGTAAAGATAAATCTTCTGTTCTGCTAAGAATGGTGTCATCAAAAGTTATTCGAAAGTTGGAACCATCTTTAGCATAAAAAGCTTCTCTTTTATAGGAAAGAAATACTGTTGGATGTAGGGGATTATAATAATTAAGAAAATAGTCAATTTCATCAGAAATTTGTGTGTGATTGCTGCAACTTTGGATTCCTGATATCCATTGCATCGCTTCTGTCTCATGCAGAGAAATCCGTCTTTTATAAACCGTCGATTTATATTTCTTTTTCAGCTCCACGAATACGATACTGTCCGGATTTGCCTGTTCATAGCTGCGTATGCGCAGTTTTTCTTTGTAGACAGGTTTTTCTATAGATCTCCGCACTAGCAAATATGTGTCCGTATCATAGTAAATATTGCGGACAGTAGTTTTACCATATAGATCCGGTGTCATATAGGGTTCCATTTCTGCAACTATGAATTCTCTTTGTGCTGTGGTTATCATATATTTCATTTCACAACGTTTGAAAACGGTTTGTATAGCCATGAAAAATCCTCCTGTACTTATGTTGATATCATTGTACAGGAGGAAAGTTGAAGTTTTATTGAAATCACAGAAAATTCGCCGTTTAGGCTTTGGGAATGGTTACACTAAATTTTACCAACCCATCATAGCAACGAATTTCAATTTTTCCGTTGTGAGTAGTAACGATTGCTTTAGCGATAGCAAGCCCCAATCCGTAATGGTTATCTTCGCTGTTTCTGGCATCGTCCACACGATAAAATCGGTCAAACAGGCGTTCCTGCTGTTCCGGGGGAATGAGGTTTCCTGAATTTGTCACAGAAAGAATGACAGAGGTTCGACTTTCTGTCAGTTTGACGATAATGTTGTTTCCGTTCTCACTGTGTCGAATGGCATTATCAATAAGAATAGAGATAAGCAGTTTGAGTTGGATGCTGTCTCCGTCTACCCAGAGATCCGGCAGTATCTCCGCTTTGATGGAAAGTCCCTTTTCGTAGGCAACGCTCTCAAAAGGCAACACTTCTCCGGTGGTTAAATGGCTAAAATCCAGACGTGCCGTCTGAGGTTGGACATTTTCTGTTCTCGCAAGTTCCAAAAGCTGTCCAACCAGTAATCGCATTCGTTCGTTTTCATACTGTATATTTGCAAGCCATTGATTTTCTCCGATATCGCGTTGGAGCATTTCTGCATTGGCATTGACGACCGCTATTGGAGTTTTCAGTTCATGACCCGCATCAGAAATAAATTGTTTCTGCTTTTGATAACTTTCTTCTAAAGGATTTACAATTCTTTTTGCCAAATATACGGCTAAGAAAAACATTACAGTAATTGTAACGCTGCCAAAAATGATTGTATAGCGAAGTAGCGTATTCATACTTTCATTGATAATACGGTTATCCATAAAGGTGACCAGCACATATCCGTTTTTTTCAGAAACGAGATAAATCAACTCTCCTTTCATTCCTTTTGTTTTGTTTTCTGAAACAATATCCAAAGCGTATTCTTCAAGTTGTGCCTCCTCATAAACACCATTGTCAGACGTATCTGTTGCTAGAATTTCCCCATTTTTTGTTAATGCAACGGAATAGAAAGTAGAAAGTTCAAATTCTGGAGAATGGTTCAAATCAAAAGCGTCTTTTTTATTCTGGTCCGGCTTTATTAAATCTGGTGGAGTGTTGTCCAATGTATTATCTTGTGTCTGATTGTAAAGAGAATACATTTGGGCATGACGATCAAGCATCTCGTAGTTTGACTTGGAAACATCCAGATAGCTTGCAATATAAATCACGACTAAAGTGCCGAGAAATAGTACAACCAGAACCGACATGATAGCGGCGACAATTTTTCGTCTGGATTTTTTAAACATCATCGTACCTCAATTCGTAACCAAAACCACGCACTGCCTTGATTTCTGTCTTAGCTTCCACGAATGCCAATTTTTTGCGAGTAAAGGACATATACACTTCTACATTGTTATATTCCGCATCACTGTCATAGCCCCAAATCTTGACCGTAAGCTGTTCACGGGTGAGTATTTGTCCTGCATTGGCAATCAAATATTCCAGAATACGATATTCCTTTTCACTTAATCGAACGCTTTGTTCGTTTGTTATGCATAACAATGTAGATGTGTTTGTGTCCAAAGAAATATCACCGAAGGTCAATGTTCCGTCTGCGGTATTGATATTCCGTCGTCCGAGAGCACGGAGTCTTGCCAGTAGTTCTTTTGTCATAAAAGGTTTAGTTAGGTAGTCATCCGCACCATTGTCCAGTCCGGCTACTTTATCATCCAATTCAGCCTTTGCGGTTAGCATTAAAATCGGCGTATGGATATCAGCCTGTCTTGCTCGTTTGACAATTTCAAAACCGTTTAATCCAGGCAACATCACGTCCAGTATGATAATATCATAAATATCGCTTTCTACTGCTGTGAGTCCTTCCCATCCATTCGTACAGTGATCCACCTCATATTTTTCAAGCCTTAGGATTTCGCATAGTGCCTGTGCCATTCTCTTTTCATCTTCGACAAGTAAAATTCTCATAGAGATACCTCCGTTTATATGTTATTATAACAGTAAAGATTGAAGAAGGATTGAACAACATATTTCTTTTCCGGAAGACAAAAGATTTAGTTATATATGTTACAGACAAGAGAATACATTTGTAAAAAATTTTGTATGTTAATTCTAGTTAAATGTTCAATGAGTTTGTATTCTGTTACAGATTCTAAATATGCTTTCGAATCTGTATTTAAAATAGGGTGAAGTATGCCTGCGAATTTTTGCAGCTTAGATAGTTAACTTTGACCGCTGCCATCAACTTCATTTGATATAATATTTGTTGAGTTCTATTTTTTAGTTAACGGCAATGTTGATGTTTGATTAAAAAAGGATTGGGGCATAGTTTCATTACTAGTTTGTAAAACAAAACGAATAAAACGAATTAGACACAAGAGGATATTACCGGAAAATCCACCCTAATATTTTTTAAATAGGTAGTTATATTTCAACACACAATAAAAAATCCGAACCCATGACCAACCGGCATAGGGTTCGGATTTTTTATTGTGGTGGAGGCGAGGGGAATCGAACCCCTGTCCGAAAATCACTTGCCAAAGCTTTCTACGAGTGTATCCAATTATTTAACATTCCCGCATCTTACCGCTAATTGGAAAGCTGAAAGAATTGGTAGCCTTTGAGTCATGATCAAGTGAAAGGCGTCGCTTGATTCACGTGCACCACTCATCGACATCTCAATTCAGGCCGTGGTACTCCTAAATGAGACGGCAGCCTTAATTAGGCTGCGTACGCAACTTGTTTGTTGTCGTTTAATTTTAAAAATACGGCGTTTTCAGTGGGTCCGCACCACTACTCGCTTACTAAGGTTCACAATCCCCGTCGAAACCTTTACGCCCCCATATAGAGCGATAGGAGATATCCTATCGATTTTTTTCTTTCATAGCACGTTCAATATCACGTTTGGCAGCCTTAGCGGCTAAATCCTGACGTTTGTCATAGAGTTTTTTACCTCTGCATAAGCCTACTTGAACTTTTACTTTTGAATTTTTAAAGTAAAGGGAGATGGGAATCAAAGAATATCCTTCTTGCTTTACATGACCGTATAAGCGCATAATTTCTCGTTTATGAGCCAATAACCGTCTTACTCGCATAGGGTCTTTGTTAAATATGTTTCCCTGTTCATAAGGGCTGATATGCATGCCATTTATAAACAATTCACCTTTGACAATCGAACACCAGGAATCCTTTAAATTTACTCTTCCTTGACGCAAGGATTTTACTTCTGTTCCAAACAGCTCAATGCCTGTTTCCAGGCTTTCCTCTACAAAATAGTCATGGTAGGCTTTTTTATTTTGTGCAATTGTTTTTGTTGATGCTTTTTCTGCCATAAAAACGCCTCCTTGCTGTATGTTGTAGCATATCATACTTGGGGCAACCTTGTCAATGTAAGCGCATAAAACCCCGTTTATTTGACAATTTATTTCAAACTTTGCTCCTTAAAATAAAAAATATAATACAAATAGTATATTTTATATTTATTTTTACAGATGATTATGGTATCATTTTATTTGTAAATAACATGCAAAGGGGGAGACGAACTTGGAAGGTGAAGTGATTGCGGCAAGAACCATGAACAGTTTATATATTTGGTTAGATATTGCTTATCTTATGATGTTACTGGGCGTGTTGCTATGGACCAAGCGCAGACAAGCTGTGATTGCGGGACTCATCGGGGGAGCTTTGTATTTTGCGGTAGATTACGGTATGTTCTATTTGCTTCTGGGAACACGGCAAGTAGTTGGAGCAGATCCGTTTTGGTTTTTGCTATGGCTTTCCATCAGTTACGGATTTACAAATTTCGTATGGATATGGCTGTGGCTGGACCGCGATGGACATACCTTAGAATGGTCAATCTTAATTGTTGCAGGTTGGTTGGCTACTGCACTGCTGTCACAAAACTTTGGAAATCAAATTTCGCAAATTTCTATTATTCGGGGTACCAATGATTATCATGGAATTATGGCTTTGATTTTGGTCATTGGATACGGCATTGTATGTATTTATAACATTCGATTGAAAGATAAAACAAAAAAGATTCCCGTCTTATGGATTCTGGCCATTGGCATTTTGGTTCAATTCAGCTGGGAATTTGTTTTAAATATAACAGGAATACGCAATCAGAGTTTGCAAACTTTAATTGTCAATTCTCTGCTTGAAACCAATTTGGGATTGCCGTATCTTTATTTTATCCATCGTGCCGTTCATAAAAGAAGAGATGAGGCGTTACATAAACAATTGCCTGACAACGAAACTGTTTTTACATCGTAGATACTTGCCGTATCAAACCGACAAATATATTTGTCGGTTTTTTTACGTCCATAAAAATTGTTAGGAGTGAAATGAGATGTTTCAGCATAAGTATGTATAACATTCTTATGAAAGGAGTTTTTTATGAGACGTATCCCTTTAGAAGAGGCAGCTTTCAAAGTATGCGAGCAAAGCTCAGTGCCACCCCTTATTTTTCAATTACCTCCTGCAAAAGGCAGAAAACAACTGGAAGACCAGCAAAATTCCCCTGTAAATATGTATCCTGCCAATATTCAGTGTGAGCAAATTCAAATCAATGGAGGGGAAGAAATCACCACTTATTTTGTCACTCCAAAAGAAAATACTTCTGTAAAAAGTATTATTTTTTATATTCATGGTGCGGGGTGGGTGTTTGGCAGTTTTCATACCCATGAAAAATTAGTTCGAGAATTGTCTGCACGTACCAATTCTTTGATTGTATTTCCGGAATATACGCGTTCGCCCGAAGTTAGATTTCCAACCGCAATTCATCAATGCTATTATCTATTATGTCGCCTTCCTCAATTAATAGGAAAAAAATACCCCAATATTGATTTCCGTACACTGACAGTCGCAGGAGACAGCGTTGGAGGGAATATGGCAATTGCTATGACGCTTTTGGCGAAAGAAAAGTGCGGTCCCAAGATTCATAAACAATTGCTCTATTATCCTGTAACGAATGCTTGTTTTCAAACAGAGTCCTACCATAGATTTGCAAGAGGATATTATCTGTATCGCGCAGGAATGGAATGGTTTTGGAATCAATATTTACCCCTGTTCAAACAGCGCAGTCATATTTTAGCTTCACCGCTGAGAGCCTCTGTACATCAATTGAAAGGTCTTCCGGATGCCATGATTATCAACGGAGAAGCTGATGTGCTGAAAGATGACGGAGAAGCCTATGCAAAAAAATTAATGCGTGCAGGCGTCAATGTCACCGCAGTACAAATTCAAGGAACCATCCATGATTTTGTCATGCTGAATGTATTGGATCAGACAAATGCTTGCAGAACGGCAATGAATTTGTCCACAGACTGGATTTGTCAGAAAAATGTTGTGTTGTTAGATAGTAGATAACACAGAAGGTTGACTGTGCCGGTAGATTTTTTTCGGGAAATATGATAAGATTAATAAAAATATGGTTTGCAGTAGGGGACAGTATGAAGCGAAATTATCAAAAAGAATTAGAGGAAACATTACAAAAATTACAGGCGGAAGGAAAGCGGCCCATATTAGTACTGCATTGCTGCTGTGCACCGTGCAGTACTTATGTTTTAAAGTATTTAGCCCAGTATTTTATCATCAAAATTTTATTTTATAATCCCAATATTTCTCCGAAAGAAGAATATTACCGTCGATTGGATGAGCTGCATTCTTTGCTCAAGCAAATGCAGTTGGAGCAAGAGATTGAAGTCATAGAGACAGAATACCATCCGGAACAGTTTTATCATTGCGCCGGTGGCTTGGAACATGAACCGGAAGGCGGGGAGCGTTGCAAAAAATGCTTTGAATTAAGGCTGGCAGAAGCGGCGCAGAAAGCCTCTGAATTAGATGCAGATTATTTTACCACTACTTTGACCATCAGTCCGCATAAAAACGCAAATTTATTAAATGAGATAGGGCAGTTATTGGGTGAAAAATATCATATACCATACTTGTGCTCCGATTTTAAGAAGAAAGAAGGATTTAAACAATCCCTGATATTATCCCAACAGTATGGGTTATATCGACAAGACTATTGCGGATGTATTTTTTCCAAAAAGGAAAGAGAGCAGCAAAGAAAAGAAGCACAGTCATCTTTGATGGAATGAGATAAAAAAAGAGGAACGACTTTGAACATCGTTCCTCTTTTTTTATGGTCTGTGAAAATGCGGTTTTTCGCTTAGTTGTTGATTGATAAATGAGTGGAACTGAGCAACTACTTGCTTTTCTTTCTCCGATAAGGCTTCACTTGCAGAGGAGGTATTCAGGTGTTCATATAAGTCAGTTGCTATTTTAATTGGAACAGCTGTTAATACATGTAGATTTTCAGCGCTGGATACTTTGCAAGCTTTCAGTACACATTTAGGAGCCATAACCAATGCAGCTAATTTTTGTGCCTGTTCGCGGTCGGAATCCATATTTTCGCTTTGTAAAATGAACTGGCATATATCCGTACAATTTTCAAATTTTTCATGTTCAAAATTGTTCAGATAGTCAACACGATTTACCTTTGCCAAATGTGTAATTTTAATAGGCAGTGTATCAAATTCACCCTCTATTAAAATATTTAGGGCTAATTCTTCCAGTGTTTGATTTAGCATATTGTTTCCTCCTAATTCTTTTCTTTTATTTAGTATATAATTTGATTATAATCCATAATTATGTCTAAATTATGTTTTTTTCTAATTTTTTTATTTGTAACCAATTTTTGTTAGATGCAATATGGTAAACCATAGGTGTAAATCAATAACAGTTGGAGGTCATTTTGTCTATGGAAGGATTATTTATTGGTATTTTTTGTTTCGTTATGATGAGTGTGTTTTATTCTTTTGTGAAAAAACAAAACAGTTGTTTTATGGAAAAAGTTTGGCCGGTATTTTTCATAGTAGGAATTGGCAGTATGATTGGTGCGGTATTTGTGAAAGAGTGCGTATGGTCGGCTATGCTTGCAATAACAGGAGTTATGTTTTTGTGGAGCATGAGCGAAATCAAGGAGAAAAACAGCTATCAACTGTATGAAACGCTACATATTAACGATGTGGAATTCTTATGCAGTCCCAGAGAAGAAAATCAGAATTCAGAGGTTTAAGTATCGGCTGCCATTGGCAGCTGTTTTTTTCATTGTAAAATTTATAAATCGTTTAGAATTTTTTTATTGTATTGTTAGCAAGATATGGTATAGTAAATATGACAATCAATCCGTATGTGTTGATACATACAAAATAACAGAAAAGGTGATATGATGGAAGAAAAGCAGAGACTGCATCCGGATGCAAAAACCGGCTTAACATCTCAGCAAGTTGCCAGTCAAAAAGAAAAGGGACTAAAAAATGAGGCAACGGAAAAAATATCAAAATCCACAGGACAAATTATTAAAGATAACGTTTGTACTTTATTTAATTTATTCAATTTAATTATTGCAATTGCTTTGGCCTGTGTTGGTGCCTTCAGCAATTTATTGTTTATCGTTATCATCATTGCCAATATCTTAATTGCGATTATTCAGGAATTGCGAGCAAAAAAATTGGTGGATAGCCTTTCCTTGCTTTCTGTTCCACATGCCAAAGTAATACGTGACGGAAAAGAACGGGAAGTTCCGGTGGAAGATTTGGTTTTGGATGACGTGATTTGCCTATATGCAGGTCAGCAAATTTGTTCAGACGCCATTATTTTAGAAGGTGAAGCGGAAGTAAACGAATCTTTGCTGACAGGTGAATCCGACCCAATCAATAAAGTGCCGGGTGACCAGGTATTATCCGGCAGCTTTGTTATCAGCGGTAAGTGTTATGCAAAAGTGGAGCATGTAGGTAATGACAACTATGCCACACATATTGCGCATGAAGCCAAAAAAATGAAACAAGTACATTCCGAATTGGTTACTTCTATGAGAAAAGTAACCCGTTTTACAGGATTTTTAATTATTCCTTTAGGCATTGTATTGTTTTTGGAAGCATTTTTCTTGCGCGGCGGAGACCCTACCACTTCTGTTGTTTCCACAGCAGCAGGTTTGCTCGGCATGCTGCCCAAGGGTCTGGTTCTGTTGATTAGCATTAGCTTAGCTGTTGGTGTAGGCCGTTTGGCAAAGCGTAAAGTGTTGGTACAAGAACTGTACTCCCTTGAAACACTTGCCCATGTGGATGTGCTTTGTTTGGATAAAACAGGTACCATTACAGAAGGCAACATGAAAGTAGAGACAGTTTATCCTTTAAGAAGAGAAGACGATATTGCTTGGTTTGATGATGTCATGGGGTCTTTTTTACATTACACCGATGATAATAATGCAACATTTCAAGCGATTAAAGGATATTATCAAGAATGTAAACGCTATGCACCCGTACAAAAAATCCCATTTTCATCTCAAAGAAAATGGAGTGCAATGACATTTGAACAATTCGGTACACTTGTTCTGGGAGCACCTGAAAGATTAACCAATTCACAGCTTCCCGAAGAAATACAGCTGGAGATTCAGAACGGAAACCGTGTCATTTTGGTAGGAATGACAAAGGATAACGTTACTGCAGACGGACCGCTGACGGGAGTAGTACCGTTAAAAGCAATTGTGATTACCGACCCTATTCGTGAAAACGCAAAAGCAACTTTTGACTACTTTAAACGTGAAGGTGTTGCAATTAAAGTAATTTCAGGTGACAATCCGGCAACAGTTGCTGCCATTGCCAAAAAAGCCGGTTTGGAAGGTGCTGAAAATTACATTGATATGAGCACCATTCAGACAAAAGAAGAGTTGGTAAAAGCGGCAAATCGTTATTCTGTTTTTGGTCGTGTATCACCGCAGCAAAAGAAAATGTTGGTGGAAGCCTTGCAGAAACACGGTCACAAAGTGGCAATGACCGGAGATGGCGTCAACGATATTTTAGCATTGCGTGAAGCAGACTGCAGTATTGCGATTGCAGAAGGCAGCGATGCAGCCAGACAAGTGTCGCAATTGGTGTTGCTTAATTCGGATTTTTCTTCTTTACCGCAAGTGTTGGCTGAAGGAAGACGTGTTGTAAATAATATTACACGTGTTGCAGGTGTTTTCTTTGTAAAGACCATTTATTCCGTTTTGTTATCCATCATTTGTATCTGCACCAATCAACCATTTCCGTTCTTGCCAATTCAAATTACCTTGATTGACTTGGCCATTGAGGGATATCCGGCATTCTTTATGTCCTTTGAGCCGGATGGAAGAAAGGTAACCGGTCGGTTCTTACCGTCAGTATTCAGGCGGGCCATTCCAAATGCGGTTGCAACCACCATTGGCGTGGTAGCATTGTTTCTCATAGCGCCGTTATTTGGTGTTTCTCCCGAACAAACCAATACCATTATGTATCTTTTGGTTGGCTTTGTTGGCATTACAGCTGTATTTAAGGCTTGTTGTCCATTTAATCCATTGCGCGGATTTTTATTCTTGTCCATGACATTTGGATACTTTGCTGTAGCATATATTTTCAAAGGTTTACTGGAATTAACCATGCCTTCCAGAACCGCACTTCTTATTTTTGTTATTGCGGCTGTTGCAAGTATTGTAATAGAACGTATTGTTGCATTGATTACCAATGCGATTTTTAAAAGTTCTATGTCCAATAAAAAAGCAAAACGATATGCGAATCAGAAACGATGAAAAAAGCGCCGTTTAACGGCGCCTTTTTATTTGTATTTGTTACCCAAAGCCAGTGCCTTTTACAAAGGTGTAGAGCTTGTTTTATGTTGAAATAACCTTGTAACAGTAGCAAAATAAATATAGAAAGGAACGTTTTCCATGTTCAAAATTTTGGTTGTTAGGAGAACATTTTAGTTTTTTATAGTTAAACATGCAAAGCAATTTCTTTTATGCTATAACAACCTAGCAACAAATACAAAATTAAAATTTTGATTGTTGACAAGAACGCTTTAACTTTTATGTTATAACAACCTTGTAACAGCAGTAAAACTAAAGTTTTGGCTGTTAACAAAAACGTTTTAGCGTTTATATGTTAGAAATTGCTTTGCAATTTCTTTTATGCTATAATAATGCTCATTAGAAAGAAAAGGACGGGAAAATTATGTTATCTGCCGCAAAAAAAGAGTTTATTGAATTTATGATGTCTGCTGATGTCCTGCGTTTTGGAGATTTTGTTACCAAAAGTGGACGTAATACTCCTTATTTTGTAAATACGGGAAATTACAAGACAGGGCTGCAAAGTTCTAAGCTTGGTGAATTTTATGCTGCATTTATTAAGGAAACCGTTGGGGATTGTTTTGACGCCATGTTTGGTCCTGCATATAAAGGAATACCGTTGGTAACGACTACGGCAGGAGCGCTTGCACGCAACTATCAAATTGACAAACCTTACTTTTTTAACCGAAAAGAAGTCAAAGACCACGGCGAAGGCGGAAATACCGTTGGTTATCATCCAAAAGACGGCGACCGAGTAATTATCATTGAAGACGTTATTACTGCCGGAACTGCAATTCGTGAAACAATGCCCATTTTAAAAGGCTGTGCCGATGTAAAAGTAACTGATATGTTTATTTCAGTGAATCGCTGCGAAGTTGGCAAAACACCCGGAAAAACAGCTGTTATGGAAGTGGCGGAAGAATTTGGAATTAAAGTGCATGCGTTAATTACCGTAAAGGATATTTATGAATATTTAAAAGAACAAGGTACTTATGACAGCGTACTAAAAGCAATGAAAACTTATATGGAACAATATTGTATCTTTGAATAATAAAACAGCAGCCGTGTGAAGACAGAGGCTGCTGTTTTATAGTTTAGTATCAATGCTGGGGTAGATTACATAGAATGGAACAGGCTTTTCCGCGTAAAGAAATGTACAGGCGGTGATAAAAACGGCTCACGTAAATGAGAATTATGAGTTTGATATAACTCAGCTATCTGATGAAGTGAAACAACAACTGGAGCTGTTAAACAAAAGTCAGTCTCTGATTATGACCATTGTTGCAGGTACGCTGATGCGTTATAAAAGTTTGGACATTCAAAAACAACAGATATTATGTAAGGCATTATGCCCGGAAGCGTTTGAGCCCGAATGTCAGCCGAACGTTTTGCAGATACAGGCTGTTTCTTCTTTGATTATTTTATACGCACTGTTTGAGTTCTATGGACAATCGCAGGATTTATTGCAGCAAGCATGTGAAAACGGTACAGCAACTGCAGCACAAAAATTAGATTTGACATTAAGCGAAATTATCATCTTGGTAGGATTGATTCGATTTGTTCAATTGGTGAATTCCGAAGAAGAGGTTCAAGCGGGAGAGTCATCTATGGAAACAATCGAAGCATTAGAATTAGAAGAACCGGATACACCGTAAAAAAGGCTGAGAATCCATGATTCTCAGCCTTTTTCTATCTGCGTTGGTTACGCATATTTGAATTGGAAGTTGAGTAGGGAGCAACATTGCTGTCTCTAAGAATATTGAAATTATGATTTGGACGTTCTCCGGGAAGATAAAAGTAAACAAATTTTACAGAAAAAATATCACATACGATAAAGTTGGTTACTGCATCATCGTATAAAACAACAAAACTGGTAGCAACGTTGTATAACAAACCTTGTTTTCTCATAATTTGACCTGTTCCAATCAGAAACTCTATGACAACATATTCGCCTACATTCTGTGCCAAAATTCTTTGCATGGAACCAATCATTTCGGGAGAATTGAATGACTGTTGGGGCGGCGCAGTAAAATCGTACATTTGGCTGGAACCATCTTCGTTGATTTGATATTGTGCATTTGGTGAGTTGGCGCAAAATCTTGTATTCAGTTCACGTTCACTTTTGAAAGAGCTCATAATAACCTCCACTTATGTATTACTGTATGCTTCTGTTGGATTATAAAAACAATGGTCTCCGATGCGTATGACAAATTCGCCTACACTGGACGGAAAATTTGTTCTGCAAGTAGTGGAAAATGGATTAAAAAACCATAATGCAAAACCTAAGTTGGTTAATCTATTTCCTGCAATTGCCCAATTGGCAATATCGTATTGTGTTTGCTCCGGACGCATATTATATAGATTTTGCATATTGTAGGAACCGTTTACCGTTTCCATAGCACATACAAATTGTCTTTGCTGAAATACCACTTCGCGAATGGTGTTGAATCTGCCGTATTCGCCGTATGTAATATGAACGCGGTTCATAATCACACTGGCAACAGCTTGCATTCCGTTTTCACCTTCGCCGCCGGCTTCACACTGAATCAGACGTGCCAATATTTCTAAATCTGATAAGGCCATTGCAGCACTCCTTTCCTTATTTTTATACCTTTCAAATATATTCCTTGGTCGTATGATACATTCCAAGTTTTTGCAAAATAAAAAAGATGCCGAAGGGCATCTTTTTTATCATTCTGTGGATTCTCCGTATTGTACACCGAATTGCGCCATTGCAGCCTGATGTTCTTCGTATGTGGCCGAATAATGGTTTTCATTATCATTGCCAAAGAAGAAATATAAATAGTCTGTCTGAGTTGGATTTTTTGCTGCATTGATTGCATCTGCTCCCGGACTGCAAATTGGTCCTGCGGGTAATGCGGCGCATTTATAGGTGTTGTACAGTTCTGCGTATTTTGATGTATTCCCCAGTAAAGGGTTGCCTGTCACATAGTCATTGATATATTCTCTGGTGGAATCCATTTGCAGCTGCATTCCTTGTTCCAAACGATTGTAAATAATGCCTGCAATCATAGACATATGTTCCGGACTGCGGGTTTCCATTTGTACAATAGAAGCTACAATCAGTTCGGTATCCGTTACATTTCCGCCGGTGTTATTGCGGTAGGCATTTAACATCTCTATGAGTACATCTTCCGCATTGGAATTTTTTTGGAAGGTATAGGTTGCGGGATATAAATATCCTTCCATTTTAAATGGACGATTTTCATCAATCGGAATGCTGAAAGATTTTGGACTGTAATTTTGACAAGCCTGATAAAAGTCTTCGGCAGAACAAATTTCATTGGCTTCCAAACGTTTTGCAATTAAGTCCCATGTAAAACCTTCGGGAATGGTGACCGTAACTGTCTCCGACACGGAATTGGTAACTTGCGAGGAAGTATTGGTGCCGGATGAAGCACCAGATGAAGTACCGGAAGAAGACTGTCGGCTGACGGTTTGTGAAGTGCTTTCCGTTTCACTGGATGTTTGCTGTTCAGAACCGCAGCCGGCCAAAGCAAAAGAAAGAACAAAGACAGAACCGACAATCATCATTGCAATTTTTTGTTTCATAGCAGTAATCCTCCTTTGTATCTACTTTTATGATACAAGATTCTACAAATGGTTGCAATCTTTTTGCCGGATTCTTTGAAATATCTTTACATATTGAAAAAAGATAGTATTTAATTTTTATTTCTAAAAGAAAATTCTCACAAGTAATAATAGAGAGGAATATACTGTAAAAGGGATGAAAAAAGTAACGTAAGTAACCTGTGCGAAAAAGGAGCGAATCGTATTATGAAAGATTCTTTTCGGCATACGCCATTTAGAAGGGAACAACCGCCAAATGCACAACGCGGCAGTATGGAACTATGGTTGTCTTACATAGAAAAATCTCCAAGAAATCAAACACCGTTTATGTTTTATGTCGTAGATGCTGATACAGGATATGGATTAAAAGGAGCTGAATTTTCATTGTTTCAGCGCGACGAGTTGGTATTCGGCAGTTATTCCAACCGTTCCGGTGCTGTATGGTTTCCGCCGCTGCGGGAGGGACTGTATCAACTAAAAGAAGCAAAGCCACCAAAACAATATGTACCGGAAAAAGAAGCATTTCAGATGTATGTAGATTATAACGGAAACATTTGTATTGAAGGTGTCCCTGCAGCAAGATTTCAAGTATTTTATAAACGCAGTTCAGAACAGAAAGCGTCGTTCTCAGTGATTAAGTATGACATCAGAACCGGAAAACGGCTGGAAGGAGCTGTATTCCAGTTGTGCCAAAATCATGTTCCCGTTGCAACCAGCACATCAGATGCAGAGGGTTTTGTGCAATTTTATGGACTGTCAGAAGGCGTTTATCAACTAAATGAACTATGTCCGCCGGAAGGATATATGAAAGTTTCGGATACACATATTGTTGTGGTTGCAAACGATGGTACCGTTACCATAGACGGATATGCGGCAGAATATGCTTCCATTGGAAACAAACCTATTTTATACGACATTTTCTTTCAGAAACAAGATGAATTGACAGGGGAACCGCTGGAAGGAGCTGTCTTTGACCTGCTTCATGGAGGAATTGTACTGTATACCGCCATATCCAATGAAAAGGGAGAAATTAATTTTGGCAGTTTTGCACCGGGAACTTATACATTAAAAGAACAAAAACCACCTTCGGGATATCACATCAATGAACATGAATATACGGTTGTGGTTGCACAGGACGGTATGGTAACCATTGATGATATGCCTGTAGAATATGCCAGAATCCGTGATAAAAAAGAGCAAGAACAGATTACGGTACGTAAATATGTACAAAGATTAGAACCTGAACGCGGCGTTACATTTCAATTAAGTCAGAATGATGTAATTGTAGCTTGTGCAGATACAAATGAACAGGGAGAAGCTTATTTTCATGATATGAAACCGGGAACATACATGTTGATACAATTAACACATGATGGTCAATCTACGGGAGAAAAACATACGGTGATGATAGAGGAAAGCGGAACGATAATCATTGACAATCAGGTCACGAATATATTAGATATTCAGTAAAATACTTCTTTATAAAAAAGGAACTACAGTATGATGTAGTTCCTTTTTGTTATACTGCATGGGCAGTTTTAAACTTAAATTTAATACGGTTGTAAGATTCCAGCCAATAGGCCATATCTGTTAATGTGTCTTTCATGGAACGCGGATGATAGCCAAGTTCTTGTGTGGCTTTATCGTGCGAAAAATTCCCATTGCTTTCCAATGTATATAAGGAGTAGGAAGTATAAAGCGGAGGTTGACGAAGCATTTTATACCAAACTTCTGCAAGAGGAGCTGTCAATTTGGCAAACCATAACGGAAGTACACTTTTTAATCTGCGCTTGCCGGTAATTTCATGTAAGTCGTCCAATACCTCTTGAATTGTGTAAAACTGATTGCTCAAAATATAGCATTCGCCCGCCCGTCCGTTTTCCACGCAGGAAATAATTCCGTCTGCCACATCACGTACATCCACAAAATCATATCCGCCGTTGACACATGCTGTCAGTGTACCGTTTAAATAACTGATAACCAATTGTGTTAAATGAGTACGACCGTAATCGCCGGGACCAATAATGCCGGAAGGATGAACGATAGATGCATTTAATCCTTGTTTGACTGCGTTTAAGACAATTTGAGAGGCAGCAGCTTTTGTTTTGGCATACAAACCATGTACCGATTTGGGGTCAAATTCAGAAACTTCCGTAATGGTTTCTCCATGAGATTTTTCAGGAATGGCATGAACAGAACTGGTATGAACCAATTTTTTTACTTTATGACGCAAACATAATTCTACAATATTTTTGGTACCGTTTACATTCACATCCACCACTTTTTTATCCACTTTAGATGAGATGGATACAATCGCTGCAGTATGAATGACAATTAACTCTGTATCGGGATTATGAGAGAAAAAAGATGTCAAACTGTCTTTGTCGCGAACATCGCCATGGACAATTTCCACATTTGGTTGTGTATACGAAATGGTATTGTCATTTGGCAGAGCAAGTCCGCGAATTAATTTTCCTTGGGCAGCCAGTTTAGAAATAATGGTATTGCCTAAATAACCCATTGCACCGGTTACAAGATATAATGTTTTAGACACAAAAATCCCTTCTTATCTCATTATTAAAATTTTTATATATAGTATAAACCATTTGAATACCAGATTATGAATAAAGCATAAATTTTTTTCGCATAACCTGTAAAGTTTCTAACGCAATTTGAAGATAAATTTTATGGATAAAAAGTTTTTGTCCATTTTAGAAAACTATGATTATTTTTCTATACTTTGGTAAATCCTAACTATGAGGTGAAATTTGTGAATTCTATTTGGGAAAAAGAAACTGTTTTACCACAGTATGAATCATTAAAACAAGACTTGACTGTTGATGTTGCCGTTATCGGCGCAGGCATAGCAGGTATTCTTACAGCATACCTGCTGCAAAAGCAGGGTGTGAACGTAGTTGTGTTAGAGGCAAAGACCATAGGCAGTGGTCAAACAGGAAAAACAACAGCTAAAGTTACATCACAGCATAATTTAATCTACCATAAATTAGTCAGTTCACTTGGCACAGAACAGGCTAAATTATATGCCGATGCAAATCAAGAAGCAATCGGAATGTATCGTAATTTAGCCAAACGTTGTACGGACGCGGTAGCATTTGAAGAAAAGAAAAATATCCTTTATGCCGTACAAAATGCTGATGCAATTGAAAAAGAAGTAAAGGCAATGCAGCAGTTGGGCTTAAAAGCAGATTTGATTACACAGACAGAATTGCCTTTTCCCGTTGCAGCGGCTGTTTCTCTTGAGGGACAAGCACAATTTCAGCCATTGGCTTTTTTAAAAGAAATTTCTTCCGATTTAACGATATTTGAACATACTATGGTGCAAAATATCGAGGACCAGATTGTCAAGACCAAACAGGGGAGTATCACTGCAAAGCATATTGTCCTTGCCACTCATTATCCGTTTATTAACATTCCGGGCTATTATTTTTTGCGTCAGCATCAGGAACGTTCATATGTTCTGGCTTTAAAAAATGCACCGCAATATCGCGGCATGTATTTGGGGGTGGATGAGCCATCTTATTCTTTCCGCAATGCAGGCGAATATTTACTGTTTGGCGGAGCGTCACACAGAACGGGAGAAAATCGTTGCGGTGGTCACTACGATACATTAAGAAAAGCTGCACATCAGTTTTATCCCAATGCGCAGGAGACCGCCTGTTGGTCGGCTCAAGACTGTATGACCATAGACCATATTCCGTATATTGGTCCGTATGCATTTGGCATGGAAGGCGTCTATGTGGCCACAGGATTTCAAAAATGGGGTATGACATCGTCTATGGTTTCGGCTATGATTCTCAGTGACTTGATTTTAGAAAAGGATAATCCCTATTTGCCTGTATTTACGCCCCATAGAATGCATATCGGATTGTCCGTCAAACAAGCAGTCAAAGATACCGTCCATTCGATACGGGGGTTGACAGCGGGATTTATGGCACCTCCGAGAGCAATGGTAGAACAGCTTCCCAAAGGGCACGGCGGCATTGTAGAAGTCGAGAATAAAAAAGTTGGCGTTTATAAAGATGAAAATGGAACGTCACATATCGTACAAGCCAGGTGTACCCATTTGGGCTGCCAATTGGAATGGAATCCGGATGAAAAAAGCTGGGAATGCCCATGTCATGGCTCTCGTTTTGACTATATGGGACATGTGATTGATAATCCAACAATGGAGGATTTAAAGTATGATTCAATTACGGAATATGAATAAGCGGAAAGCACGGTTTGAAGGTTGGTATTTCAAACATCAGAATGCACATCATACGGTTGCGTTTATTCCGGGATACCATGTAGATGAAAGCGGGAACGCGTCCGCTTTTATCCAAGTGATAACAGAAAATGCTTCCCATCAATTTCAATTTGCAGAAAAAGAGTTTTCTATAGACAGAACACATTTGGTCATTAAAATTGGAGAAAATATATTCACTCCGAAAGGGATTACCGTACACTTGGAAAACGAAAACCTTTCTATTCACGGCAGTCTAAGATATCAAAACAGGATACCCTTGAAATATGATATTATGGGACCGTTTTCTTATTTACCCATGCAGTGTAAACATCGGATTATCAGTATGTGTCATACTCTGTACGGCATCTTGAAAATAAATGGGGAAACGGTTTCTTTTGAAAACGGAATCGGTTATATTGAGTCGGACAGAGGCACGTCTTTCCCCAAGTCCTATATTTGGACACAGTGCAGCATACCGAAAGAGCAGCCCAGCAGCATTGTTGCGGCAGTCGCTGATATTCCGTTGGGTCCCATTCATTTTAATGGTTGTATTTGCTGTATTTATCATCGCGGCAAACAGTATCGGCTGTCCACATATTCCGGCGCCAAGGTAGTACGCTGTACAGAAAATGAACTTGTACTGGTGCAGGGAAGGTATTTTTTTAAAGTAAGTTTACTCAAAGAAAATCCATTGCCGTTAAAAGCGCCGCAGAAAGGTGCTATGGCTCGAATGATTCATGAAAGCGCTGCATGTAAAGTGCAGTATCGTTTTTATGAAAGAGGAAAAAAGGTGTTCGACTATACCAGTAAACAAGCTGCATTTGAATTTGTGCCGGGATGTATGCCCGTATATGATAAAAAACAAGCAATAAAAGCGGCTCTTTCATAAAAAAACTGCTGTGTTCACACACAGCAGTTTTTTATGGAATAAAATTTGTAGTATCTGCTTTTGGCGAGACAGCATGTTTTTTATGAAGAGAGTATATTTTATGTTTGGGTGGATGAGTTTTATTTCTGAAAATCAAGATAGGAAGTACCATAAAGAAGATTAAGCCAATCATTGATTGTACAGGATACCAAATCAGCGTCTCTGCAGAAAACAGAAAAGGCAGTGTGACCAAAGAGCCTGCCGCAGCAAATGGAAACTGAATCAATTCCATTAAAACACATAGACAAACCAGTGCGCAGGGAAATGTAATATAGGTAGGAATCGGTGTATAAACAGATAAATATCTCCAAACAGTTCCAATCCACGGAGCCAATGCCATAACGGCATAGACTTTCAGCGGTTTTTTCCTTGCGGGACTTGTCACCTCAGCCATTTCAACAAATGTAATAATTAAGGGAGGAACCATAAAATAAATACTGTGGGTTACTGTAGGATAAATGGATAATACAGAGAAAATAATCAGCAGAATGCACCAATGGAACAGTTCGTTTTTCCATTGAAAAGAAGTATGTGAGGATACTGTTTTTTGGGTCAGTCCCGTTTTTTGATAGAGTGTTTGTACTGCAATGATTACTCCAATATATCCTATAACCAGTAGGGGAAATAACCAAGAGTCTGATTGCAATAAAATAGGAAGCATAAATGCAGAAACAACCGGTGCAAACGATGTTTTTGTCACCAGCAATGAAATACCTACCAGAATAAAACCGATGAGTACCTGAAAGATGAGAGGAATCGGAAGATATTTAACAATGCATACCGCACATATCGAGCCGATAATCATCATAAAAAACAGTTGTGCTTTATTGACTCTCCAAGGTTGTCTCTCAATAGCCCATACTCCCAGTACCACTGAAATTCCTTCCGGAAACATAAATTCATGTAAGCCTGTCAAATGACTGAGCAATATCATGATAAACCCAAACACAACAACAGAACCGTATCGAATTATTTTATGGCAGAAACAATGTTTCGAATAATGCATCTTATGCTCTCCTTTCCTTTTATGAATACTTTGCATTGTACACGATTGCATTTGGAAGTACAATTGCATTTTAGAAAGAAAGCATAAGTTTGTGTCTTTGGTATGTTTTCAGCATTTCTTTTGTCTGCAGTTTGCTAAATTGTATATAAATTGTATAAAAGAAATTTATATTCTTATAAAATAGATTGATACAATCTCAAAATAAAACAGCTGCCCAATTGGCAGCTGTTTTATTTTTAATGATTTACTTTCATAAAATCCGGAAAAAAAGCATCAGGATTTTGTTTGAATTGTTCTACAATATCCATTTCGTTTTTTTCAGGCATTTTTTGTTGATGTGGTTTCATTTGCATCCATACAGGCATTGGATTATCTTCTGCATTGGTGCAATGGTAAACCTTCATTTCTACCACAATAATCGCCTCCCACCATTATTATATTCAAAAGATAAGAAAACGACAGTGGCGATTTTTTTGTGAATATCATGCATCTTATAGAATAGAGGCATCGTTTTTCTTTGCCAATCCTTCTACATATCTCAGCATCTCTTCATCTGATTGAAGTTGCTGTGCGCGATGTATCATTTCTTTTTGTTCCTGTTCACTTTTGCTCATAAAATAATCTTTAGCACGAACATTTTGTGCCAGTGCATAACCAAATCCCAACGGAAGGTCGAACATATGCTATCACCTCATTTTTAGTATCAACTTTTGAAGCAAAAATATACAAGTTCATGCAATTTTTTCTTGAAGAACAGGAAAAAGTATGCTACATTAAACATATAAATTCGTTGAAAAGGGTGATGCTATATGGTAGATCCAAAACAAAAACCAAAAGAAAAAGAATTGACGGAAGAAGAAAAAATGGATTTGGTTGAACAAAATTTAGCAGACTTAGACGATTACATGGAAGAAAACGGCGTATATTTAAGACAATAAAAAACAGCGTATCCCAAATTTAAGGGGATACGCTGTTTTTTTATTTTTCCATACCGCGTTTGAGCAGATTGATTTTAATTAAAAACATATTGCAGGCTTCCTCAAACGGAATATTTGCTCCCAATGCTGTTGCAATATTACTGCGTGTTAAGGTAGTTAAAATTTCCAATATGTATTGAAATTCTTGTTCGTTTTGGATATTTAGTTTATCAAAGTGAGCAGTTTGTTTTAAGTCATTTATTAAGGAAGCCATGTACTCTTTATCCACTTCATGCTTGCGAACGGGGAGAAAAGCATGAATATCGGAACGCATATTTAAAAAGGAATTGGTTAAAAAGTGGTCTAAATTTGCTTGTTGGCATTGTTTTAATATTTCATTATGGAATAAAATAAATGCATCAAAAATATGGTTATTTTCTCGTTCTAAACAAGAATAAAAGAGACTGCGAATTTGTGTACGGTATTCTTCCAGTATATAATGATATACATCTTCTTTGTCATGAAAATAGGCATAAAAACTGCCTCTTGGGATTTCTGCTTCGGTCACAATATTTTTGACTGAGGCTTCTTCCACAGAATTCTTTCCAAATTCATGTTTGGCTGCGTTTAATATTTTGGTTTGCTTTTCTTTAGGTAAGTTTAAAAAGGTTGCAGTCGGCATTTTCTCACACCTTTCATCATTTATGCATTCATTGCTTGGTTTATTTGTGTTTCTACAATTAATTCGGATTCTTGAATTCCTTTTAATAAATCATACAAGTTAAGAATAATGGAGATTTGAGTTTTATCTTGCTCTGCGTGTACTACTTCAGACAATCCTTTTGTATTATCGTGCAGTACGTGATAAGCATAATTTACTTGTTGCATTGTCAATTTATGTGCTGCCAAGCTGTCATATAAGAAGTAAACGCGTTCTGTCCATTCTTGGTCTGACAGCAAATATTGCGCCATTTCATCAGATTTTACATACTGTTGATTAAATTTAATTTTTCTGTTGATTGCTCTTTTTTGTTTTAATGCTTGCAACAGTTCTTCTGTAGTTGTATTAGGATTGGAAATGCATGACAAAATAGTTTGATTCAATGCGACTGATTTATTCAGTTGTTTTTTTACACTTTCGTTTACATGGCGGGGGAAGAACAGAGAATCAATTAGGACAATCAGAATACAAGCCGCACATACATAAGCCAGTCTGACAAAAGCGTACTCTGTTCCTGTAAGCGTGGTGGACGACGCCATAGAACCCATTGCTACAGCAACAATACCGGTAATAACAACATTGAAGTTAAATTTAAGAAATATATCACCGACTATGATGGTTACTACGAGGATTAGGATATTCAACCATATGATATCGGTAAATGAAAATGCTAGCAGATAAATGACCACCATATATAATGTATTCAGCATTCTGCTGCCAGCGGCTTTGCGAGTTAATTTGGTATATGGTTGTGTCACAACGACTACAGATAATGGGAATAAATATGCTTTTGGTAGATTTAGCAATTCTGTGACAAGCATACCGGCTGCACAAATAAGCGATACTTTTAACGCATAAATCACATTGTTTATATTCATACGGCTTTTTAAAGTATCCCAGAAAGATGCAGCTGGCTTTATTTGCTCTGCATCGTCGATGTGCTTCTTTTCAAATAGTTGAATGTCTGTTTCCAATTCATAAGTCAGTGCAGTAGAATGCATTTGTTTTGAACATTCGTAAATAGCGGCTTCCACTACTTGTTGCTCTACTTGTTTTTCTCCATATTGCACAATGGTATGAATTAAGTTAGTAAGGGATGTTAGCGTATCGGGAGAAAAGTTTTCTTGATTATGTTCGGAAGAACAATATGTTTCTCTTACAAATCGATTGATACGTTTAAAGAGTAAAACGCCTTTTAAATAATTGTTTCCTTCATCCCATTTTTGAACAAAATGGCTCATTTTAGCATCAAGTGCTCCCTGCAAAGCTGTAAGTTTAGCAGCGGTCTGTTTATTTTGTTCTAAAATTACTTGTTTGTCTTCTTTATTTTCAATGGAATGTATCTGCTTTTCCATCATAGGGATTAATTCTTCCATCTGCTTTTTAATATTCTTTTTGAATTTATTGCGGTGAACCAATAGCTGTAAGCCCAGCATTATAATAGTTGCAATGGCTACAATAGCAAAACGAATGCCAAGATCAACGCCATAAACAGGGAAGTAAAGCATCATAATAAAGTTCAATAAAAACGGCATATAAATGCTCATTTTATCATCATAAGTAAAAATATAAATGATAAGAAAAAATACTGCAAATGACACCGGAATTTTAGTAGCCAAATTTAAACTGGCTGCATAAGCAAGTGCAACTAAAGACATTTGAACAATAAAAAAGAATAACGAGTTCTTTTTAAAATGCAGCGTATAGTCATTTTTTGTTACTAATAATATAGGCATAATGCTCATACCTACTATCATCGCATTGTTCATGCCAACCAAAGGCATAAAGGCAAACATAACGGCAAACATAATCACCATCATTAACACTGAGGTAATCAGTTCTTTTCTGATTGGAATTTTAAATTTTTTCTTTTCTTTCTTTTCCATCAAAATACCCTCTCTTTCTGTTTTGTTTTATATATAACTATATTTCAGTGATGATATTATGTCATAATTATATATGACATCGTGTCATTTTGTCAAGTGGAGAAAATAGTTATTCACAAATTATTCACTTTTAAAAAAATTGTTTGTACAAAACTAAGTTTTCAACAATAATTTTATCCTGTTTTTAAAAGATTTGTACAAAAATTCTTTTCCCAGGGAAATACTATTGTAAATCTACCCGATTTGTAATAAAATTAACAATGATTGATTAATTAAAACTTCAACCAATAAAGATATTGTTTGTTGCTATAAATCCTGAAAAGGCTATAAATGCACAAATCGAATCAGAAGGAGAATGTTTTTTTATGAAGAAATTTAAAAGAGTTTTGGTGGCAAACCGTGGCGAGATTGCCATTCGTGTGTTCCGCGCATGTAAAGAACTTGGCATTAGAACTGTTGCTATTTATTCCGCAGAGGATAAAGAAGCGCTTTTCCGTACCATGGCGGATGAGTCTTATCAAGTAGGAGCAGGTAAATCTCCGATTGATGCATATCTGGGCATTGCCGAAATTATTGAATTGGCAATTGCAAAGGGTGTAGATGCAATTCACCCGGGTTACGGTTTCTTGGCAGAAAACGAGCAGTTTGCATATGAATGTGAGAAAGCAGGTATTGAATTTATCGGTCCTGACCACATCATGATGAATCAAATGGGCGACAAGATTAAATCTAAATTGGTAGCTCATTCTGTTGGCGTACCTACCATTCCGGGTGTTGAGGAAGCCATTCAAAGCGAGGAAGATGCAAAACGATTTGCAGATTCCTGCGGTTATCCTGTTATGTTAAAAGCTGCTGCAGGCGGCGGCGGTCGTGGTATGCGTATTGTGCATAAGCCTGAAGATTTGATTGCAGAATTTAACAGTGCAACAAACGAAGCAAAAAAAGCATTCGGCAATGGCGATATCTTTATTGAAAAATATTTAGAGTGCCCAAAACATATTGAAATTCAGGTAATGGGTGATAAATATGGCAATATTGTTCATTTATATGAACGTGATTGTTCTATTCAAAGACGTCACCAAAAAGTAATTGAATTCACTCCTGCCATTGCATTGACAGAGGAACAGCGTACTGCAATTTGCAACGATGCAATTAAACTTGCAAAGGCTGTTAATTATCGTAATGCAGGTACGCTTGAATTTTTAGTAGACAAGCACGGCAACCATTACTTTATCGAAATGAACCCAAGAATTCAGGTTGAGCATACCATTACCGAAATGACAACCGGCATTGACTTGGTTCAAACTCAAATTTTGGTGGCAGAAGGCTATCGTTTGGATTCTCCTGAAATTAACATTAAATCTCAGGATGATATCAAACCACAAGGCTATGCAATCCAATGCCGTATTACTACAGAAGACCCTGCAAATAACTTTGCACCTGATACAGGTAAAATTGCAGTATATCATACAAGTTCCGGTTTTGGCGTTCGTTTAGACGGCGGTAACGGATTTGCAGGTGCAACCATTACACCTTACTACGACAGCTTGTTGGTAAAAGCAATTACCCATGCAAGAACATTTGAAGATACGATTGATAAAATGATTCGCGTACTTCAAGAAACAAAAATTACAGGCGTAAAAACAAACATTTCCTTCATCTTGAACGTTTTAAATCACAAAGATTTCCGTGAAGGTAAATGCGATACCAGCTTTATTGCAGAACATCCGGAATTGTTAACTTTTGCTCCAAAAGGAAATAAAGAACAAAAACTTCTGAACTTCCTGGGCAATAAAGTAGTAAACGAATATACTCCAAAACCGAAATTCAATGTTCCGATTGTTCCTAAGATTGAAGTACCTGAAAATTTGGAAGGTACCAAACAAATTTTGGATAAACACGGTCCTGAATATCTGTCTAAATGGGTATATGACCAAAAAGCTTTGCTGTTTACAGAGACCTCTATGCGTGACGCACAACAATCTTTGATTGCAACACGTGTAAGAACTGTAGATATGGAAAGAATTGCTCCTGCAGTATCTGTCTTGGCAAAAGATTTGTTCTCTATGGAAATGTGGGGCGGCGCTACCTTTGACGTTGCTTACAGATTCTTAAAAGAAGACCCATGGGAGCGTTTGGCAACTTTGCGTGAAAAAATGCCTAACATTTTAACACAAATGTTGTTCCGTGGCGCCAATGCGGTTGGTTATAAAAACTATCCTGATAATGTAATTCGTAACTTTATTTCTGTTGCTGCTGATGCAGGCATTGACGTATTCCGTGTATTCGACTCACTAAACTGGTTACAAGGCATGGAAGTAGCTTTGGATGAAGTTCTCAAACAAGGTAAAGTTGCAGAGGCATGTATGTGTTATACAGGCGACATTTTGGATGAAAGCCGTACAAAATACAGCTTGCAATATTACATTAATATGGCAAAAGAGCTTGAAAAACGCGGTGCACATATCATTGCAATTAAAGATATGTCCGGCTTGCTCAAACCGGCAGCTGCATATAAGCTGATTAAAGAATTGAAGAACAATGTTGGTCTTCCAATCCATCTGCATACACATGATACAAGCGGTAATGGTGTAGCTTCTCTGTTAATGGCTGCACAGGCTGGTGTTGATATTGTAGATACAGCAGTAAACAGCATGGCAGGTTTAACCAGCCAACCGGCATTAAGCTCTGTAGTTGCTGCAATTCAAAGAACAGAGAGAGAATCCAGCATTAATTTGGATGACATCCAAAAAATCTCCAATTACTGGGAAGATGTTCGTCCTGTTTACGGCCAATTTGAATCCGGTTTAAAAGCAGGTACAACTGAGATTTACAAATACGAAATTCCTGGCGGTCAATATTCCAACCTGAAACCACAAGTGGAAAGCTTTGGTTTGGGACAACAATTTGAAGATGTAAAAGCAATGTACAAAACTGTAAATGACATGTTGGGTGACATTGTTAAAGTTACTCCGTCTTCCAAAGCTGTTGGTGATATGGCTATCTTCATGGTGCAAAATGATTTGACACCGGAAAATATTTACGAAAAAGCAAAAGATATTGACTTCCCGGATTCTATTGTTGCTTATTTTGAAGGTATGATGGGACAACCGGAGGGTGGATTCCCTGAAAAACTTCAAAAATTGGTTCTAAAAGATAAACAACCAATCACATGCCGTCCGGGTGAATTATTACCTGATGAAGACTTTGATAAAATCAAGGCTTACCTTCGTGAGACTTATGGTATAGAAGGAAATGACCAAGAAGCTTTAAGCTATGCTTTATATCCAAAAGTATTTGAAGATTACCAAAAAGGTCTCAAAAAAGAAGGCAACTTCCGCTTTATGGGCAGCGATACTTTCTTCTACGGTCTGCGTGTAGGCGAAACCAGCGATATCAAAATTGCTGAAGGTAAAATTTTGACTGTAAAACTAATCGAAGTCAAAGAGTTGGATGAAGAAGGCTTCCGTGAAGTGGTATTCGAAGTAAACGGAAATCGCCGCACTGTTTCTATTAAAGATCAGGGAGCAAAAGCACAAGCTGCAGCTGCATCTGTTGTAATGGCTGATCCTGATAATGAAAAAGAAATCGGAGCAAATATTCCTGGTACCATCTTAAAAGTGCTTGTAAAAGAAGGCGAAAAAGTGGAAGCAAACCAACCAATCGCTGTTATTGAAGCCATGAAAATGGAAACAAATATTCTAGCACCTGTAAGTGGTGAGGTTGATAAAATTTATGTAAATGATGCTCAACAAGTAAAATCCGGAGAATTAATTGCAACTCTAAAATAATTACCTAACGGTTTTATAAAAACTGATTGTCAATTTGTTTGACAATCAGTTTTTTATATTTGAATTTGTTATACATTACAAATAATTTGTTTTTCTAAAATACTTTCTTACTTAATTTTATAGAAAAATCCGCTCGGATAGGTTATAACGTCTATTTTTATTATGATGTCATAACAGCAATAAGATTATGGATTGCTATATGAATGTCATCGTTTTTATTTACTGTACAATGGTTTTTATGCTTGCAATAAAAGTAAAGTTATAGTTATTGACAAGAACGTTTTAGTGATTATCAGTTAAAAATTATAAAACGATTTTTTATACTATAGCAACCTTCCGATAGCAACAAAATAGATACAGAAAGGAGCAATTTGTTATTTTTAGAATCCTGACTGTTAATATGAACATGATAACATTTAATTTTTGTTGAAAATTGCTTTATATTTCCTTTTATGATATAATATAGACAGATTGAAATTATATTTTTAGTAAATTAGTAGAAAAGTAAGGTTATGTTATGTTACACACAATAAAGCAAAGAGTATTAAATGCGATTCCTCCAACTGTACTATTTTTAGTATTATTTTTTTCCATTTTATATATTTGCGGCTTACAAGACGCGTTAATTGCCACCTTTTTAACATTGGAATTTATGCGCTTAAAAACAGATGAGTTTGTCGAAAGCACTATGATAAAATCCACTGTGCTTTATATTATTATTGCAGTATTTGCCTATCTTGCAGGTTTAAATGTATATCTATGTGCCGTTTTCAATTTTGTAACGCCTTTTATGATTATTTATCTTTTTTTAGATGAATTCGACCCGACCAATCAGATACCATATACATTGGCGTTGGCATTTTTTCAATTAATTCCAACAGATTTACGAGGATTACCTATACGTATTGGTGCGATTGTAGGTGCTTGTATTGTCACTTATATTGCTGTTATTCTTACCAGATTGGCGACGAAAAAACAGCCGAATAAAAATATTCAGATATTAACCGTACAAGGTTTACAAGAAATGGTTTGTCAATTAGATGCAGTGATACAAAAGGATTTTGACCGTGTGAAACAGCATCAAGATAAATTGTTTGAAATTAACCGTTCTCTCAGTCATTCTATTTATGGTGCCAATGACAATTTAGTTTTAAATGGCAGCAGTGGTCAATCATATTTTCCTTTTATCATAGTATTTCAGCATATGAATCATTTGATGGGAGACATCTGTGATAAGCCAAAAGTGCTGACACAAGATACTATTTTATATTTGGAAAAATTAAGAGATGTATTGAATCAAGCACAAAAACTGGCAGCAAAAAATCAAATGAAACAGGCATCTCTTAAATTAATTGAGTTCTCAGGAGAAATTGAAATTGATCAAATTGATATCAACTATAATATTGTTTATATCTTGAATTATTTATCTACGGCATTTATGGAAATATCCAATAAGAGAAAGGGATTTTCTTTTAAAAATATCCAATTTAAGTCTCATATTTGGTATCAAATAAAAGCAAACTTTAATATCCATTCGTTTAAAATGCGCTTTGCATTGCGGTTAAGTATTGCAGTATGTCCTGTGGCGACTCTGATGTACTACTTTAATTTACCCCATGGATTCTGGATGCCAATGACAATTTTGGTTCTGATTTTGCCATATTGGGAAAATACCCTACGTAAAATAGCAGACAGGGTAATAGGTACACTATTGGGCATTGCGGTATTTGCTATTTTATATTATTTGTTCCCAAGTCCTTTGGAACAAATGATTATTATGGTTATTGTAAATTTCTTAATTTATACGACCAAACGATATGCGTTTACGGCTATCTTTTTAACTTGTTCTTCATTTGCAATAAATGTAGCAATGGATAATGCAGATCATTTATTTTCACTGCGATTTATTTACACAATAGGAGCTGCAATTATAGCGATTGTAGCCAGCTACTGTATTTTTCCAACCAATAATGAGGCAGAATTAAAAAACATGATGCGGCGTTTATTGGATATGGATGACTTTTTATTGGATACTTTGTTACAGTTATCAAAAGGAAACCAAAAGCAATCTATCAAACAAGAGTTGGTACTGACATCTTATCTGGTTAGCGGTAAAATTGAAAATCATTGTATTATGTCAAAATCCAGTAAAAATAAGGTATATGTAAAACGTTTTATTATGCTCAACAATAAATTTGTTACGGATATTGCACATATCTACACTTTGATGTCCATGCAGCAGAAAGAGCGTATTGACCCGGAAGCGTTAACCTCTTTGATTATGGATTTGAAAGCAACCATTAAATCCATGAAAGATATGCTTTCCCATAAAAAGGTAGTGGTTAGTCATCCAAAATTGGATTACAATCAAGTTTATGATGATGTGTACGTAAACGGTAAAATGATACGCAGTGCTGATTGTTTATACCGCATGTATGACTGTGTTCAGACGCACTTATTGAATTAGAAAGTAAACTTTCAACAGCAGAAAAACAAATATAGATAGGTACATCTTTCCATGTTCAAAGTTTTGGCTGTTAACAAGAACGTTTTAACGTTTTATCGTTGGAAATTGCACAGCAATTTCTTTTATGTTATAATAAACACAAGAAAAATGATGAAGGAGAGATTTTCTATGCTAGATGAAAAATTAGTTGAGTTATTGAATGACCAAGTAAATAAAGAATTTTATTCCGCTTATTTGTATTTATCAATGGCGAATTATTACAATGAAGAAGGTTTAAGCGGTTTTGGAAATTGGTTTACCATTCAGGCGCAAGAAGAACGTGACCATGCTATGCTGTTCTTAGAATATCTGCAAAATAATGGTGCTCATGTTGAATTAAAAACAGTAGAAGCGCCTAAGAAACAGTTTAAAGAATTTAAAGATCCGCTGAATGAAAGCTTAAAGCATGAAAGATATGTGACCGCTTCCATACATAATATTTATGCAGCTGCAAGTAACGTAAAAGATTTCCGCACCATGCAGTTTTTAGATTGGTTTGTAAAAGAGCAGGGTGAGGAAGAGAAAACCGCAGAAGATTTAATTAAAAAATTAGAATTGTTTGGTCAAGATGGAAAAGGTTTATATATGTTAGACAGCGAATTGGCATCCAGAACTTACTCTGCACCAACATTAACACTGTAATAAACAAGCACCGTGTTGCGGTGCTTGTTTATTTTTACTCTAAATGATCGTATTTTATCATATGAGAAAAATTGTTCAATTAGTGATTGTTCCCAGTACATGTTGTATGCTACTATGATTCAGTCAAATAATGAAGCATTATGGAATGATTGAGTATTACAAACATATATCCAGTATATTTTGTTTGCAAGTATTCTTTACACTATACAAAACGTGTTTATATGTCGTATAGATGAATTAAATAACGGAAAAAAGGAATTTTGTAATGACCATTCTGCTGATTTGTTTTATTAATTTGTATATACCAATATAGTTTATCCGGAGAGCTGTATTGTTATAGAGTTAAAATGAGGGGGAATCACTATGAAGAAAACTTCAAAAATTGCAGCTTTGTTTATGGCCGCAGCTCTTACTGTGGCATTAGCAACCGGTTGCAGCCAGCAGCAAAACGAACAATCATCCGGTAGTAATCAGTCTGCTTCTTCGGCAGCTGTTGATAGCCTGACCATTGCTATTAGCGCAGATGAAAATACATTGACACCATTTACCTATGTACATGGTTCGCCCGGATTTGATGCGATGAGTCTAATTTATGACACGTTGTTTGTACGCACACCGGATAATACCATCATTCCGTGGATGGTAAAAGAATACAGTGTCGAAAATGATAGTAAAGTGTATCATATTACATTGGAAGACGGATTAAAATGGCATGATGGACAACCGTTAACAGCCGAAGATGTTAAATTTACGTTTGAGTATGTTTTGACCCAGTCAAGAACACGTTTTAGTGCCATTGGCAAAAAGGTAGAGAATATTGAAGTAAAAAATGATAAAGAGTTCACCATTACATTAAAGGAAACAGATGTTAATTTTATCAATAACTCTTTGACAGATTTAAGAATTATACCAAAACATATTTATGAAAATGAAGCAGACGCTACAGCTGTAACCAGTTCTGTTGGCAGCGGTATGTACAAATTGGTTGAGTATAAATCAGGTGAGTATTATAAGCTGGAAGCTATGGAAGACTACTTTAAAGGTTCTCCAAAAGTGAAAAATTTAAATTTACCAATTATGACGGATAAGTCTTCCATTCAGCAAGGTATTATTTCAGGTCAATTGGCAGGAAGCACCACATCTGTCAGTGCTGCCGTATTAGATACCTTTAATAATGCTTCCGGAATTGATATTTTAAAGGCCGATGGTTATGCTCCTACAATGCTGTATTTTAACTGCGAGCGTGAGCCATTTAATAATGCAAAATTCAGACAAGCAATTAGTTTAGGTATTGATATGGATACCATTATTCAACAAGTGGCACTGGGACATGCTACAAAAGGAACTCCTAACTTTATCAGAGAAGATTTGGAAGAGGCAGAAAAGGGACTGTCTTATGAGTATAATGTAGAGAAAGCAAATCAAATATTGGATGAACTTGGCTATCATCAGAAAAATAGTGAAGGAATTCGTTTGGACGCAAGCGGTTCACCGTTACATTTTTCACTGTTGACTTATTCTGACAGTACGAATCGCGTTCGTGCAGCTGAGTTGATTAGCAAACAATTAAAAGACATAGGAATTGATGTTGAAGTAACTTCTATGGAATCTACTGCTGTTGACGATAAAGTTTGGCCGGAATTTGATGTATCCAAAGGCAGAGATTTTGATATGACAATGTGGGGATGGTCCGCACCGGTTATGTTAAATGGCGGTTCCTTGGCAGCGCTTTGTTCATCTGATTACGCAATAGGAAATGATAATATCGGCGGCTATAAAAATGATGAATTTGATAAATTGGTATCCAATTATCAATCTGCCACAACAATTGAAGAAGCAAATGAAGCTTCAAAAGAAATGCAGAAATTTATTGCAAATGAGTATCCATTCATTACACTGTATTATGACGATAATTTGTATGCATGTAATACAAGCATGTATGATGGTTGGGTAGCTTCCAAAAGTGGTTCTACTTTAAACGTATTTTCATTTCTGCCTGAAGAAGTTCAAAAATAATTAGAAATCAACGAAAGAGCAGGGGTATGAGTCATCTCGTACACCCTGTTTTTTGGGAAAGGGGAATACCCTTGAAAAGTAAAGTTTTTCATTATGCCATCATGATGATAGCAATTATCACATTAAATTTTTTCTTGCCCAGAATGCTGCCGGGTTCCCCTATTGCAACTCTGGCAGGGGAAGAAGCAGGACAAATGACAGAAGATGAACGTGACCGATTGATGTCTTCCTATCACTTGGATAAATCATTGGGTGAACAATTTCTAATTTACTTAAAAAATTTAGTGACTTTCCAATGGGGAAATTCTTATGTTAAAAAACAGCCGATTATCAACCTCATGCTTCAGGCACTTCCTTGGACTTTATTACTGGCAGGCTGTAATTTAATACTGTCCACGTTAATAGGAACGTTGTTAGGAGCAGCTTCTGCTTTTCTGAGGAAAAAAAGGAAAGACCTTCCAATCGTATTGATATTAACATTGTTAAGTTCTCTCCCTGTTTTCTGGATTGGTATGGTACTGCTTTCGACATTTGGAGTAAAGTTGAATTGGTTTCCCATTTATGGAGCATATAGTATGTTCCAAAATAATAGTTGGGTTGCTGCCATTGGAGACGTGTTACATCATCTTGCTTTGCCATTGTTTACCTTGGTCATTACTTCTTTGATGACTTTTTTCACAACTTCGCGCTACAGTGTGCTAAAAACCATCAACCAAGATTATGTCAGCATGGCTCGTGTGAGAGGAATTCCAAAAAAGAGAGTACAATTTTGCTATGTTATGCGTAATGCATTAATTCCTGTTTTTACAGTATTTATGTTAGATTTAGGCTACATTCTAAGCGGGTCGGTTGTGGTTGAAACCGTTTTCTCATATCCCGGATTGGGTTCCTTAATGTTTCAGGCAGTATCGGGAAGAGATTACCCATTAATGCAGTATTCCTTTTTGGTGGTATCGATTATGGTGATTGTTATGTCGTTCTTGGCAGATATGCTATATAAAAAGATTGATCCGGGGCTGGGGGTAAGAAATGAAAAATAAAGCAATTGGTATTGTAGGACTGATTTTAATCTCTTTTATTGCATGTTTGGCAATTTTTGCTCCTCTGATTGCACAATATGACCCCAACGCGGTTGTAGGCCCGTCTTATGCAAAACCAAGCGCAGAATTTTTGCTGGGTACCAATGATGTGGGATATGATATTTTCAGCGAACTGGTTTACGGAGCACAATATTCTTTGTTGGTTGGCTTAACATCTGCTGCAATTGCGGCAGGTATCGGTATTGTAGTGGGGGTTCTTTCCGGCTGGTTTGGCGGAATGATTGATAGTATCTTAATGAAAATAACTTCATTTTTTATTACAATACCATATTTACCCTTAGTGATTGTGTTAACAGCATTTTTGCCCAAAGGTTTTATTTCCATGTCTTTGATTTTAGGATTGGTATCTTGGCCGGAAATTGCCCGTATCTTACGTTCACAAACTATGAAGATGCGCAGCAGAGAATATATTTTATCCATTCAGGCAATGGGTGTTAGTCATTGGTATGTCATCCGCACTCATGTTATCAGAGAATTACTTCCTCTTGTAACATATCAGCTTATTTTGCGTATCAAAGCTTCTATTTTATCCGAAGCAGCTTTAAGTTTTTTAGGTTTGGGAGAGCCAACTGTCAAAAGTTGGGGCTCAATGCTTTATTATGCGCAAGCCAAAGACGCGTTTATGACGGATGCATGGTTATGGTGGGTAATTCCGCCGGGGATTTGCATTGCGATTTTAAGTTTTGGTTTGATGTTGATTGGATATACAATCGAAGGAAATATGAACCCCGAAATGGAGGCTGCCATATGAGTACAATATTGTCAGTACAAAATTTATCGATTCAATATAAAAATCAAAGTTGCTGCAGTGTAAATTCGTTATCATTTGATTTGGAAAAGGGAGAAACGCTCTGCCTACATGGGAATTCCGGGTGCGGAAAAAGCACGGTTGTTTGGACAATCATGGGAAGAATTCGTTCCATGGGCGGTATCGCTTCCGGAAATATTATGTATGAAGGATTGAATTTAGTCACTTGCACTGAAAAACAATGGAGAGAAATTCGTTGGAAAAAGCTTGCCTTGGTGCCGCAATCTTCTATGAATTCTTTTAATCCTATATATACCATTGGAAAAACTTTAGATGAAATGTACCGTATACATATGCCAAATTTATCTAAACAAGAGAAAAAAGAACGAAAGTTACAGTTGATGTCTATGGTACATTTGGAAGAACGTGTTTTAAATTGTTATCCCCATGAATTAAGCGGAGGTATGAGACAGCGTGCTGCCATTGCGGTAGCAATCATGCTATCTCCGGAATTGCTGATTTTAGATGAAGCTACAACAGGGTTAGATGTGATTGTAGAAGCTGATATTTTAAAAACACTCATGGAAATTAGAGAAAGAGAACATACTTCTATTTTATTTATCAGTCATGACCATCGGATTGCAAAAGCTTTTTGTGACAGGCAGGTGAATTTATGAAACAAGTATTATCAGTTCAAGACGTGAAAAAGGTATATCGTGTCCGAAAAACCAAAGGAAATAAACAAACGAAGTTAAATGCCTTAGACGGGATATCTTTTTGTTTGAATGAAGGAGAAGCACTTGGCATTATAGGTGCAAGCGGTTGCGGAAAAAGTACACTTTTAAAGATTATACTGGGACTGGTAAAACCTACTTCGGGACATATTACAAAAAAGGAATTGGCTGGATTTGTTGCACAAGACCCATATGATTCATTGTGCCCGGCATATCGTGTGGAACGAATTATAGCAGAACCTTTATTATATACTAAACGAAAACGCAGGTTAAAAGATTGTACAGAAGAAATTAAAAAGATGATGGGGTACGTACATTTGGATTATGATACCTATAGACAAAGATATCCCCATCAATTAAGCGGTGGAGAGAGACAAAGAGTCAGTATTGCCAGAGCGCTTGTTTTATCTCCAAGTTTTCTTGCTTTGGACGAGCCGACCTCTATGTTGGACTATCATGTAAAAAATGATATTGCCAAAACCATTCGTTATGCAGCTCAAAAGACAAATACCGCTATTTTATTGGTAACACATGACATTACTTTGGCAGAGTCTATTTGTGATACCATTGCTGTTATGTGTGATGGAAAAATCATAGAACAAGGGGAAACATTTCAGATTTTGCATTCGCCGAAAAATACCTATACAAAGCGATTAATTGCAGCAGGAACAGATATTGAATCCTATTGGTCATTGCAAGACGAAGTTTCTTAAACAAAAACAGCTTGTACATCTGTACAGGCTGTTTTTTATGGAACGATAGTATGTGTTTGTATTTTAACTTACTCATAATTCTATTTAAGAAAATTGTCTTTTTATAATTGTGATAAGATAAATCGACATTGAATTTATCAAATTGTTCCAATTTACTATTAATACTCAAATGAAACCATTTTTAAAAGAACGCTTATAATGACGAGAGGTTTTTCATGCAATATATTATGGCATTTGATCAGGGAACCACAAGCTCCCGTTGTATTCTGTTTAATCATAAAGGTAAAATTTGCGGTATGGCGCAAAAGAATATTCGGCAGAGTTATCCAAAAGCGGGTTGGGTAGAACACAATCCAATGGAAATTTTATCTTCACAATTAGAAGTAGCAAAAACCGTGTTACATGAAACCGGAATTACAGCACAGCAAATATCAGCAATTGGCATTACCAATCAAAGAGAAACTACCATTGTGTGGGACAAAAACACCGGAGAGCCTGTCTATCCTGCGATTGTATGGCAATGCAGAAGAACTGCGGAACAAGTGAAACAGCTTGAAAAAGATGGTTGGGCAAATGTGATACGCAGTAAAACAGGACTGATACCCGATGCATACTTCTCCGCCACCAAAGTGCAATGGATTTTACAAAATGTTCCCGGCGTGCAGGAACAGGCAGAAAAAGGAAACTTGCTATTCGGGACGGTGGATACTTGGCTCATTTGGAACTTAACAGGAAGAAAACAGTTTGTAACGGATTATTCCAATGCATCTCGAACGATGATGTTTAATATCCATCAATTATGTTGGGACAAAGAAATTTTAGATTATTTCAACATTCCGCAAACCATGCTTCCCGATGTAAAACCGTCATCTTATAGATACGGAATGACCACAGATGATATTTTTGGTATACAAATCCCTATTGCTTCCGCCGCAGGTGACCAACAAGCTGCTTTATTTGGGCAATGTTGTTTTGAAAGCGGATGTGCCAAAAACACATATGGGACAGGCTGTTTTTTACTAATGCATACGGGAAAAAGAGCGATTGTTTCCAATCATAAACTATTAACTACCATAGCGGCAAGTACCGATGAGAACATTGAGTATGTGCTGGAAGGCAGTGTGTTTACTGCAGGTGCATCTGTACAATGGCTGCGGGATGAAATGAAAATGCTGAAAACGGTAGATGAATCCGAATATGTTGCGCAGGAAGTAGAAGATACTGATGGCGTTTATATGGTTCCTGCATTTTCAGGACTTGGCGCTCCCTATTGGGACGCTTATGCAAGAGGAACCTTACTGGGACTGACACGCGGAAGCAACCGTGCCCACATTGTGAGAGCAGTGCTGGAGGCGATTGCTTTTCAGACATATGATGTCATACGCGCCATGGAAGCAGATTTTGGACAAAGCATTGTACAATTAAAAGTAGATGGTGGTGCTTCTGCAAACAATTTTATTATGCAGTTTCAAGCGGATTTATTGAATATATCTGTACTGCGTCCGCAGGAAATTGAAACAACGGCATTGGGGGCAGCTTATCTTGCAGGACTGGCAGTTGGTTATTGGAAAGATAAGCAAGAACTAATCCAAAATACAACGGTTGGCAGAATTTTTCAAGGTGCTATGAGCAAAGAGGAAAGAGAACTGAAATTGAATCAGTGGCATAGAGCAGTGGAAAGAGCTCGGTCATGGGAAGCAGAATAGCATTTTGTTTTGATACATATCAGTATCCCTTTCTTATAAAAAACACCAACGGCATAAGGGGAATGCCATTGGTGTTTTTTATTTTTTTGGATGAAAAGAGTAATGAGAAGTAACTGAGGAGGTATTATGCCGTACGGCGATTTTTAAATGTAATAGGTGCTAATATGGGTATACATAGCCGTTTACAGGTTCTGCAGATGTGATGGATTCAACCATAATCTGAGGTTCAGGTCTGCCGTTATATTCGCCTTTTGTAAATTTACCTGTAACGGTTATCCATGCATCATTTTGAAGCTGGTCAGATTTATCATATTTACAAATAATACCTCCCGGAACTACGTCTGCAACGCAGCATGACATAACCAATCGGGCAGGAATGAATTCGTTATCGCTCATAAATTTGCTGTCATGATACACAAAACCGGTCATTGTAATTGTATAGCCCTCAAAACGTTCCGGTTTTGAAGAAAGCTCTCTAATCCAGGCGTAAAATTCGTCATTTGAAATATGAATCGTTTTGTTGCTTTCATGATAACCATGTATTTCCACTTCTTTCTGAAAGAAATTTTTTGTTAAATATCCATCAGGAGAGGAAGAGGCAGTCTGTTTTTCATTATCTTTTTTATTTTGTGATGAGTTGAAAGGGTATGTAGCGGTAATAGAAGAGGTAGTATTGTTTTTACCATTTAGGTCACTTCCATTAATGTACCCTGAGGTAAGACTATGAAGATCAATTCCGTTTTTGGGAATCAATACTATTACAAGGGGAATTAAGATAACGAGACAATGGGTTAGTTTAGGTTTATAAGCAAATTGAAATAATCTAAAAAAACTAAAAATACCAAATAAAAATAAAACGACAACCGCGAAATATAAATACGGTTTCATACGTGGTGTTACGTATGAAAGATATCTGTCGCTTATGATTAATGCCAATAAAGCAGTTGCAAACAGAATATATAAAACGGTCTCAATCAAGCATTGGATATTTAGTTTTCTCATACGATATACCTCTCTAAACCAATAAACGAACAAATACACATGACGAGAAAGCAAACAAAAAATACTGTTATGGTCAGTTTAGCAATAAATTTTTTGGAAAAGTTACCTGAAAGCATTGTTAAATTTTTAATGTCAATCATAGGTCCAAAAACCAAAAATCCTAAAATGGATATGAAAGGAAATTGGTTTGCAAAACTTCGTGCAACAATGGCATCTGACGAGGAACAAAGAGATAGCAGAAAGGCCATTCCCATTAAAAGTAATATCGAGGGAATAATGTGCAAATTTGCATCTGTCCATGCTATTTTAGAACTGATTACCTGAAATACAGTAGAAATAAAAATTCCGATTAATAAAAACTTTCCTACGTTAAAAAATTCGTTTTGGGCATGTTGCCAGAATAAAGAAATTTTTCCCTTCCATCCAGGCTTTTGTCTCAAAAACAGACATCCGCATTCACAGTTGTATTCGTAACTTTTTATGGAAAAGGATACTTGCATCGGTTTAAGCGTAAAAATAAGTCCAATGCCTATGGCGCAAATCGTTCCAAGTAAAATTCTTGCCAAAACAATTTTCCAATTACCATTAAAAGCATAATAGGTAGATAAAATTACTACGGGATTAATGACAGGGGTTGCAACCATAAACACTACTGCAGATGAGGTAGGTACCCCTTTTTTTATCAGACTTTTAAACATGGGAATGGTTGCACAATCACAAACCGGCAAACAAAAGCCACATACCAAAGCAAATAACATTCCCAATAATGCATTTTTGGGAAACCAGCGTTGTATTACTTTTTCTGACAAAAACACTTGGATAAAAGACGATAATAAAACGCCAATGAATAAAAAGGGGATAGCTTGCAATAGAATGCCTAAGAAAATACTGATAACCGTACTGGTTGATATGTTCCATAACGGAAAAAAAGTGCTGGCTAAAACATAAAGAATACCGACTGCTCCTATTCCGCATAAGAAAGGTAAAAATAAAAGTTGTTTTTTTGTATCTATTAATTTAAAAGAAGAGTTTGATGTTTTATCAGTAAATATTATTTTAGAGCGAGGGGAATAGGATTGAATGCGTTTCCGTAATTCTTTTTCTTGTGTTTTGGTAGTACAATGATTTACAATTATGAATTGGCTATGATACATTTGCTCCATTAAAATGGTGCCTGTATTTTTCAGTAATGATTCTAGCATATTTGCATTGATAATATGTATTATTTTTTTCACACTGCAAAAATCGCTTAAACAAACGGTATGTTCTAAAATATGTGTCAAAAATAAAGATTCTAAAACAGAAAAATCGGTCATTCCGTTCCATTCAATCCATATTTCATCCAAGTGATGATCAGCTAAATATTGATAAATACCATTTATCACAAACTTTATATCTGTATCCAATTGTTTTTTCGTAAATGTCAGTATAGCGAGATGCTGGTTGTTAGTATTGATACATAGCGGGACATTTCCGCTTTCCAACTGAATACAGCATATTTTCTTCGTTTTATTTTGAGAAAAAATAGAATTTAAAAAGGTAGTTTTTCCGGAATTTAAAAATCCGGTTACTATATTTACCGGAATTGCTTTTTGAAGCACTTCGCTTTTCTTTAACATAGTATACTTTCTATCGTATGCTTTACTTTTTCGTCATCTACATTCGTGCCTATCAAACAAATATAGTTACCTTTTAATTCTGTTTTCTCAAAAGATAGTTGATTTGGAGTATATTGTACTTTAAGATAATGCTCTCCCTCTTGTATGATACCCTTAGCCCTTAAAATACAAATATCTTTCAGTTTCTCCAATGACACTATAAATTCTTGCATTTTCTTTTGACTCATATGATTTTTAAATCGGATTGTAAAGGTCTGAAAGGAGTCCTTGGCAGAGTGATGGTGTTCATGGTGGTGGCAGTTGCAAGGCGTATGCACATGTTCTTGATGACTGCAGTGGCATTTGACAGAAGATGATGGCGCAAGCACTATACGATAATCAATGTCCTCAAAAGGTTTGGACCAAATTTCGGCACAGCAATTATAATTTCTTAATTGTTGTTCCACATATTTTGTGTGCTCCGGATGTTCAGATACCTTGCTTAGAAAAATTTGATCTGCATGTTTGATTTGGTCTTCAAAAAATTCTCCAAAATTGTTCACGTATATTTGAAATTGAGAGACGTCCACAATTGTGAATTTTTGAACCAGCTGCATTTGCTCTATATTTTGTGCTTTTACGCATGCTTTTTCTACATCAGACAGCTTACTTACACCGGACGGTTCTATGATAATTTTATCCGGTTGAAATTGTTTTACAATATCAACCAAAGATTCTACAAAATTTTCATATATAGAACAGCAAATACAACCTGAATTTAATGCTTTTACTTCATAACCGCACTGACTTAATAAAGAAGCATCAAAATTTATTTCTCCAAAATCATTTTCTATAATGACCACTTTTTCATTTTTCGGTATTTGCTTCAGTAAATTTTGTATAAAAGTTGTTTTTCCGGCACCTAAAAAACCTGAAATGATATAAATGTCCGTCATTTTTTATCTCCTTTTTGATGGATCCATTTTACTTGTTTCGTTAGAAGTTTGATAAAACCAATCAATACAAACCAAAACACACCAACTAAAATGATAGTGCCTCCCGGTTTGATACCAATGTAATAGGCTAAAAATAAACCTATGATATGGAACACAACACCAAACAGCATAGAATATAGTACTGTTTTACGGAATCCTTTTTTCAGCTGCAGAGCGCAGGCTACAGGGAGCACCATAATAGATGAAATCACCAATGTACCCACAATACGTGTAGCAACAGAAACCGTAATGGCAGTTAATATGGTAAACATAAAATTGATGCCGTTAATACGGATTCCGACCAATCTGGCAGAAGATTCATCAAATGTAACATAGAAAAGTTCTTTATAAAAAAGGATGAAAAGAATCAGAACGATTACACTTAAAGTAATGACCATATATAATTCGGTATCACTAATGGCAACAATACTGCCAAAAAGAAAACTGTTAAAATTAGCAGCATTACTGACAAAACCCGATAATACAGCTGCAGTACCGATACCAACAGAGAGCATGATTGCAATTGCAATTTCTGCATACTGGGGTATCTTTTTTCGTATTGCTTCAATTCCCAATGCTGCGCCGATACAAGTTACCGTGGCACCGACTACAGGGTTTATATGAAATACCAATCCACCGGCAACACCTGCAAGGGATGTGTGGGAAAGGGTATCTCCCAACATAGACAGTCTTTTTAACACAATAATTGTTCCGATACAAGGTATTGTCATACCCAATAGAATACCTACAATAAAGGCTCTTTGCATAAACGCATATTCGAAAATTGACATAAGATATTCCTTTTTCTATCATAAAATTTCATGCTGTGTGATATTGCGATTGTTCTGAAATAGTTCCATTTTCTAACAGGTATATTTGATTTGCTATGTTTGATACATATTCTGTATCATGAGAAATCAATAAAATGGTCAAACCTGTTTCTTGATGTAAATGTGAAAGCAATTGATAAAATGATTGTACGCTTTCGGCATCAATCCCTGTGGTAGGTTCATCTAAAATTAAGAGACTGGGATTCGATACCAATGCACGGGCTAATAAAACCTTTTGTCTTTGCCCTCCTGATAATTCTCCGATTAAGCGACTGCTGAAATCTTCCATATGCAAAAGAGAAAGTGTTTTTTCCACTTTTGTGGTTTCTTTTTTGCCCGGAAAGCGAAATAGACCAAGAGAAGAGTATAAATTTGCCTGCACAACTTCTTTTACGGTAGCAGGAAAATCCATTTGTTTTGCTAACCCAATTTGGGGTACATATCCTATTTTATGCCAAGTGTGAAACTTAGAGACAGACTGTCCAAATAAATGAATACTGCCGCTAAAACATTTTAGTTCGCCTAGAATCAAACGTAAAAACGTGCTTTTTCCGGAACCGTTTGCTCCAAATAATCCAACAAATTTATGTTCCTGAAGCTCAAAATGCAAGTTTTGAAATACGTTTGTACAATTGTATTGAAATGAAAGATGATGCACTTCTATAATATTTGATACAGAATTCATTTTAATTTAATGCTTTTTTCAGCGCAGTTAAATTTTCTCTCATAACCGTAAAATAATCATCGCCATTCTCCAGTTGAGTGTTGGTTAATCCCTCTATTGGGTTCAACACTTCAAGTTGAGCTCCGGTGGCATTTGCAATGGATTGTGCTACTTTAGGGCTGACAAGTTCTTCCGAAAAAATTACTTTTACTTGGTTTGCTTTTACAAAATCAATGATTTCTGCCATATGTGCTGGATTAGGTTCAGAATCAGGTTCAATTCCTTGAATACCCATTTGGTTTAGTCCAAAAGCATCACATAAATAACCGAATGCTTCATGAGATACAACCAAATTCTTTGTCTTTACTTGGCTCAAAGCTTCCTGATATTCACCGTGTAATCTGTCACACTCTTCGCTCCAAGCCTTATAATTATTTTCATAATACTGCTTGTGTTCAGGGTCTGCTTTTACAAATGCATCTTTGATATTTTCCATTTCTTTTTTTGCATTGAGAGGATTCAACCATACATGAGGGTCATAATGCTCTTCATCGTGAGCTTCTTCGTCTGTATGGTTCTTATCTTCATCATGCTCATGTTCATGTTCTCCGCCCACTCTGAGGGCAATATTTTGCGAAGCTTCCACTGTGGTGAGTGATTTGTTGCTTAAGGTAGATAGTACCTTATCTGTCCAGCTTTCCATACCTGCACCGTTGTAAACAAATACATCGGCGTGTTCCAAGTTGGTAATATCACTTGTACTTGGTTCCCAGTCGTGAGGTTCTGTTCCGGCAGGGACCAGATTGGTTACATCCACGTATTCGCCGCCGATTTTTTTGGCAAAGTCGTACATGGGATAAAAACTTGTGATAACATTTAATCTTTTGCTATCATTAGACAGTGATGCGTTGGATGATGCTGACGGTTGTGATGCACATCCTGCTAACATCATTGCTGAAAGCATAACTGCCGCGCCGCATAGCAACAATATTTTTTTGTAATATTTCTTCATAATTCCTCCTTTTTGTTTGTAAACGGCAAAACCTAGATATGAAATTGAGAATCAATTTCATATCTAGGTTATTATAAATAAAGACGATTGTCAATCATAATTTTAACTAAATTCATCTTTTTACATTTTCCAAACCTATTGATGCTATATTTTTGTCTTAATTTTGTATTTACATCTTTTATACATTTCCATACAGCCCCTGCAGATGAGAGGAAATAGATATGTAGAGTTTTTAAAACAACATATACTAGACAAAAAAGGAACCGGATATATATCCGGTTCCTTTTTATTTCTTTTCTAAGTATGTTTTTATGACAGATACAAATGGTTGGAATGCGGTTGGAATTGCAATGTGCTCTAAATCTTGTTTTTCCATCCACTCAAATTGGTCGCAAAGGTCAATGGCCTGTGCTTCACAAAAAATAAGATAGCTGTTCATATGCCATTCGATGTGCGTAAAAATATGCTTAGATTGTTTGCTTTCCAATATCTGTTTTGCAGGTATATGCCACTGGTCTATTTGTGTTTGTACCGCGTGGGGAGAAAGGTGGCCTTCCACGTTAGGAAATTGCCATAATCCTGCCAAAACTTGCTTAGAATCCCGTTTTTGCAAGGCAACAGCAGACTCCGAAATCAAAAGCAATACAGTTTTATTTTCTATACGTCTTGGTTTCTTTTTTGATTTGATGGGAAGTTCCGTCGTGAGACCATCTTGAAAAGCTTTACAATATGTCTGTACGGGACACACAAAACATTGAGGTTCTCCGTTTGGAATACAAACGGTAGCGCCCAGTTCCATCAATGCTTGATTAAAATCCCCCGCATGTTGTTTGGGCATAATAGCCTGCAATTGTTTTGTAATTTCGTCTTTGGTATTTTGTTTTGTAATATCTCCATAGTTTGCAGTCATGCGGGTGATAACTCTTAATACATTTCCATCTACAGCAGGAACGGGAATTCCATAAGCAATGGAAGCCACAGCACCTGCTGTATAGGAACCGATTCCGGGTAATTTCAGCAATTCCTCATACGAATGGGGCATCTCTCCGTGATATTGTGTCATCACTTGTATTGCAGCTTTCTGCATGTTTCGTACACGGTTATAATATCCAAGACCTTCCCAAAGTTTTAGCAGTTTTTCTTCTTGACATGCAGCTAAATCCGCAATGGTTGGAAGTTCTGCGGTAAAGCGATTATAGTATGCTTTTACTGCTTCCACACGGGTTTGCTGCAACATAATCTCTGATACCCAAATATGATATGCACTGGGTGACTGCCGCCAAGGAAGGGTACGCGCATATGTATGGTACCAGTTCAGCAAGGGAGTAACGATATTAGAAAGTGATGAATTCATGATAACAACTCCTTTTGTTTCAGATTGGAAAAGGAAAGGCTGTCTCAGAACAGGACAGCCTTTTGTTTAATCTTTTATGGAAGGAATTGCAACATTCGGATTAACATCTTTACTGTAATCTATATTTGGTAAATCGAATCCAAACAATTGTCTGAATGCAACCCAGTATTCGTCAATGTAAGAGAAGTCAGTAATTTCATGAGCGTATAGTTTTTCCCAGAATGCTTCAATTTCAGATTGCACATCTTCCCGAAGTTCCCAATCATCCATTCTTATTTGGCCTGTTTGGTCCAATACAGGTGTATCAACAAATAATTTTTCTTGATACATACGTGCAATCTGTTCAATTGCATTTTCGTGTATCTGCTTTTTCTCCATAATGCGGTATAACAAAGCAATGTAAAGCGGTACCACGGGGATTGCTGCACTGGCTTGAGTGACCAAAGCTTTGTTGACAGAAACATATGCGTTTACATTGGAAAATTCTTTTGTCATTTCTTGTGCGGTTTTTAATAGATGCGCTTTTGCAGCTCCAAGCGTACCTTTATGGTACATTGGATAAGTAAGTTTAGGACCGATGTAAGAGTAAGCAACCGTTACAGTATTTTCCGCCAATACTCCGGCTTCGTTTAAAGCAGTCATCCAGTCTTTCCAATCTTCACCGCCCATTACCTTAATGGTGTCGTGAATTTCTTGCTCCGTTGCTTTTGGAACTGTAACTTCAACAATTTCTTTTGTTTTTAAATCTACAGTGGTGTTAACAAAATCTTCACCTGTGCATTTCAGAACAGAAGTATAGGTGGTTCCGTCTGACGTTGTACGTTTTGGTGCAGCAAGACTGTATACTACACAATCAATTTGTCCAAGCTCTTGCTTAATCAAATCAATGGTCTGTTTTTTGATTTCGGCAGAAAAGGCATCCCCGTTAATGGTTTTTGCATAGTAGCCGTCTTTTGCGGCAAACTCTTCAAATGCAGCGGTATTATACCAGCCTGCTGTGGCAGTACGGGAGCCGCTGGCAGGTTTATCAAAGATAACTCCTACGGTAGCTGCATCACAGCCATAGGTAGAAGCAATACGGGAAGCAAGACCGTAACCCGTGCTTGCACCGATTACCAAAACTTTTTTGGGTCCGTTACATTTTGGTAGATTTTTTATATATGTAATTTGTTTTCTTACATTTTCTTTGCATCCTTCAGGATGAGAAGTTGTGCAGATAAAACCTCGCACCTTAGGCTCAATGATCATAAAATGTCCTCCTGATTATCGTTCATTTTCCATCAATTTCACTTAAAAATAATATTCTTATTATAATACTGTTTTAAAAAAATAGCAAATTTCTGAAAAAGAAAGCATAACAAATTCGCAGTAGCTGAAAGAAGTCTTTTTCGTATTTAAAATGTTGGCTCCTATGGAAGCGATTTCACATTTATAGGTTAGAAATTGCTGTGCGGTTTCTTTTATGCTATAACAACCTTGTAACAGCAGCAAAACTAAAGTTTTGGCTGTTAACAAGAACGTTTTAGCGTTTTATGGTTGAAAATTGCAAAGCAATTTTTTAAATGCTATAACAACCTAGCAACAGCAGCAAAACTAAAGTTTTGGCTGTTAACAAGAACGTTTTAGCGTTTTATG